>Ga0315279_10000563_pt1 | contig 72223 bp, 72 predicted proteins | sample YL17G06_20_MG_FD_203694 | JGI IMG/M metagenome (GOLD analysis project Ga0315279, IMG submission 203694) | Sediment microbial communities from Yellowstone Lake, YNP, Wyoming, USA - YL17G06_20 | ecosystem: Environmental > Aquatic > Freshwater > Lake > Sediment | place: USA: Wyoming | collected...
CTGTTGGTGAGGATATTCTTGACGATGCCCTCAGTTAATTTGCCGTTCCGTTGGTCCTGCTTCAAGACGATTTTTACGCGGATACCAGGATTGATTTGGCTCCTCTGCTGATTAGGTTGCATTTCCAATAATAGGTGCTTGGCGGCTTATAGTGTATTCGCACTGCTTATCCAAAATGATGTGCGCGCGTAAGGGCGCGTGAAATAGGCAAATTAGCAATGAAACATAGAAATAGATATTCTTTACAACAAGTCTACGAAATTGTTAGAAATATATGGTAAATAGAACGTGATGCGATGACAACTAAAAGAAAGAAAGGATGAAAGAAGAAAAAGAGAAGAAAGAAGCAATGAAGCAGAAATGATACCTATTGTACCACAGCTTCCCATCGCCCTCGCGGCTCCGTAGCGCGCGCTACCCAACGAATCTTATATTTGTTGAATCGTAACTGTGGTAATGAGGTCTACTGAGTGGGAATCATTCAAAAGAAGTGTTCAATTTGCGGAAAAGTCTTTACGACGTTAGATAACAAAAACAAGTATTGCAGTGCCCAATAGGCTGCAAAAGCAAATAAGAAAAAATGAAAAGAAAAATCGATGTGAACTTCGTGCACACTGCCTACCTCTCTCAAGCCTCTTAGTCTGTCTCAAAGCGCGCTGGTCTAAGCATCGCGATCGATAGAGAAAACGTGCTATCTAGCACTCGTCACCATAATCATTCGTGTAGTTCTGGATAGGCATAGTTCATTTCGTCAAGGAACATGTCCATCTGTTCCGTCACGATGGCATTGCCTTTTTCTCGCAGCGGCATCATCTCTGGAATCATCCAAAACTTTTCCCAGGTCGCATAGTCTTGGTATTTGGTTATCGTTGCGTACATGTAGCCACTGCCTCTGGGGAAGAACGATCCCACTAGTTCAACACCTTTAAGTTTTGTGGCAGCCTTTTTGAGAGCTTTCATGATTCGTGGAACCTCTTCTCTCTTTTCGAGAGCGACATTGAAGAAAAGTATGTGGTACATAGTTCTCCTCGTAATTTACATCTCAGTATTCCACACTTAAGCCTTTTCTCATTGTGATGGTTAGCACGCGGTGCTGCATCGTTCTCTACAATAACGCGCTCACTGTTAAGCGCGTTTCGTCTATATGTTTGTCTTCCATTGATCCATCCGTCCTACCATCTGTCATAATGAAGTTTCTCCAGCAATGATGTCGGTCTCTGCTTTACAAAGTAATCCTTTTGGTATCCTATCGGAATCAGAGCTGCCACTTCGTAGTCAGCGGGCATACCTAGCATCTTTTTTAGCGGTTCTGTATCTTTTGCTATGAATGTCACGCCGTATAATCCTTCAGCAGCCATCGCCAACAGAATATTCTCAATGCATGCCCAAACGGAAGCAAGATTGTTTAAGTCATAGAGCGTTTTGCATTCTTTGAAGTGTTTCCTCATTCTGAAGCAGACAACAAGAAGTTCTGGCGAGGTTAGCATCATCCTTTTTTGGACAGGGAGCGCAGCCAAGTATGCTGGCTTTTCCAATTCCTCCATTTTACTTGTTGCCTTTTCCACTTCCTTTTCAGAAAAGTCCTTACCTTTGGCCACATCTACGACCCTCTCTCTTTGTTCAAAATCCTTTATCAGAATGAATTCCCATTCTCGCAAATGGTTATGGGTTGGAGCCCGATTGTTATTGAAGCTCGCATATGGGCTCAGTGTACGCTAGGATACAAAAAGAGGGGCTTGTGCGGGAGAAATCGCTAGGAGATTGGCTTCAACTTTGATCCTGTGCTTCCATTCCTTTTTCTGCGAGAACCTGGAACTCTTCCCAAGTCAATTTTTCGCCGCGTTTCAGTTTTTCTTTTGCTTGGGTCTCGAGTTTTTCACGGAGCGTTTCTTCGGCTTTCCTCTTTTCTTTCTCTTCCTCTTCGTGAACTTCAGCTTTTAGCCGCTTAAGCTGGCTTGCTACCGCAGCTATTTCTTCTTGCAATGGTTTCATTTTTTCCCTTGTCTGAACAAAGACCTGATGTAAACCGTCCGCTTCAGCCTTGATCTTCTTTGACTCTGCGACCTTCGCAATCATCTTTTCGTGAATCTCTTGGCTCTTCTGTGCAAGTTCTGTCAGTTTGTCGTGGCTTCGCTTTCCCTCTGCCTGAATGTTGTCAATCTCGCTTTGGAGGTCAGATATTCGCTTGTGCAGTTTCTCAGATTTTCTATGCGCGGCGAGCTGTATCTCCAGCTGCTTGACGCGTTCGACGTGCTCTCTATCTTCCTTTAAATCCATAGATGTCGTTTGAATCTTCCATTCAATGTCTTCCAGTTCTTTTTGTAAATCGCTAAAACCTCCGCGCGGAGCCTTCTGGCTCATTTCTCGTCTTTGTTCCCGGAGTTTCTTTGCTTCCTCGATTTTTCCACGGAACTTGCTATTGAGCTCAGTCCTTTGCTGCTTGAGCCACCTGACGTTTTCATTTATCTTATCTCTCTCGCTTTTCAGTTCAAGTGCTTCCATGCGCACAGTGTTGAACCGATCATTCAGTTTGTTCCTTTTCTCGACCAGTTCAAGTGCTTCAGCGTTCAGCTTGTTTCTTTGCGTGGTCAAATCAGAAAGTTTTTGGTAGAGTCCTTCGATTTTCTCCTGCTCAGTCAATCGATCGCTGCTCCCCTTCTGTCCTTCTCCACTCAACCTCTTTGATTAGCTTTACCCCATTCTTAAGAACGTTTTTCTCGGCAAAAAACATGAGATTTGTGCAAGTCAGATATATCTGTTGGTTTCTGTTGCTCATTCAAGTATTATTCTCGCATCTACTGTTTTGGCACCTCTTTTATAAACCAGTACTGGATTGAGATCAAGTTCTTTGATTTCTTCGTGGTCGGTCACAAGCCTTGAAGCATCTACCAGAATTCTCACTATTGCATCTATGTCTGCCGGCGGCAGGTTGCGATAACCCTTCAGAAGCGGATATGCTTTGACCTCGCTTATCATTTCTCGAGCTTCACCCTCGTCTATGGGTGCGATTCTGAAGGTCACGTCTTTCAGAACTTCCACAAAGATTCCACCCAGTCCGAACATCATTGCAGGGCCAAACTGCGGGTCTTTGACAGCTCCCACGATGACTTCTGTCCCGGCGGGGGCCATCTCCTGCACTATCATGCCGGCGATCTTGGCTCTTGCATTGTGCCTCTTGACGTTTTTCATGATTCTCCGATAGGCGTCTCTAACGCTTCCTGCATCTCTCAGATCGAGTGCAACTCCTCCCACATCTGATTTATGGACAATGTCTGGTGAAACGATTTTCAAGACCACTGGAAACCCGATCTTGTCTGCGGATTTGACAGCTTCTTCTTCGCTTTTTGCCAGTTCAAACTTGGTGATCGGAATTCCGTAATCCACGCAAACGATCTTGGCTTCCGATTCAAGCAGATTCTTTCTTCCCTCTTTTTTGACTTGAGAAAACACGTGAGTGGTTTCTTTCAAATCCAGCAACTCCATGTTGAAGGCATTCAAGTATCACACGTCTCTTGGCTTAAAATTGTTTTGCCAAAGACGGCAGTTTGGGCTACGTAGAACTGATTGTGAAAGAAACTATATTGCGATAGGGTCGACTGCTTTCTTGAGCGAACCTTGACGTTCTCGTAGCTGTGTATCTATGGCGGAGGGTTGAAACTGCTCTGGTAATACCAAATGAGCGTTTCATCATTGGCAACAAGGTATTTGTCAGCGTTTTCCCAGACAATCGCATATGAGTTGCTTGTGCTGTTGAGAATCCAGTATGTCCAGCCAAAACTTCCTTGTTTTCCAAGTCCGTTGATTGACACGACTTCTGTTCCCAGTACGCCCACTTCATACGTTACGTTGGCGTTTTGCTTTGTGACGTCAAACAGAGTCTGTCCTGTGAGCGCTTTGGTTTGGTTGTGCCACGTTCTTGACCCATTGCCGTAGTCTATGCCTAGGCTTACCGTGATCAATGTGCCGCCTACTCTTTCGCGAATATCTGTGTACTGAAGCCAGTAGTATGCTGCCAGGAAAGATGTGATCAACGCCCATGATGCAAACAGCATCGAAAGCATGGTCCACTTATTCCTTAGGAGCGCTAAGGTTATCACCTCCGACAACGTTTAATATAGCGGTAATTGTTGGTGAGCAGCCTATTCCAAAGAAGAGAGCATTGCTTGCTACGTGTATGATTCCCATAGGGACGAATCCGATGACAATTGACAGAGGAATATTCCAGTCGTAATAGGATGCGAAGGCAACGTTTGTTATTATGTCATAAGCAAAGGTTAGGAATATGCCTAATGCTCCAAAGCAAATGGCTGCGCTAATTCTCTGGGATTTGAAGCCGTTGAAATCATCCAGTCGAATGGTTTTCCTTGTCAATGCTCCCGCGATGGCGTAGATCGATTCTGAGAACATCGTTGCAGCCCAAATGTGAAATGAGAAGCCAAAAGGATTTGCAGCGCCATAGATTCCCCAAGAGATTATTCCAATCAGGCTTCCAACGATTGGTCCAAAGCAGAAACCGCTCACAAATACGATCAGATCCATGAATTTCACGTTATGTATTGACACCATCGCGTAGTTGGAACCTATGGAAACTGCGGCAAGAGTCACGATGAGCGCTATCTTTTTCGTGTTCATTCAGTTGGATGGATTATCCAACCAACCTTATAAGAATTTCCTTCTTCATGCAACCGCGAGAAAAGCGTAGGTCTTGGTGTCGCTGATGAGGTTTTCTATCTTGGTGTATTCGTCTGGCTGATGTGCCACTTCGTCTATCGTGCTCCAGACAACTGCCGGAAAACCGGCTTCTCTGAAGTAGGCCGCGCACGTTCCTCCGCCTATTCCCCCGACTATCGGAGTCACTCCTTTTGTCTTCTTGAGTGCTTCTTCCAGCATCAGGACTATCTTAGAGTTAGCGTCTGTTGGTTTTGGCGCTTTGTTTTTCGACTGCACTTCGATCTTTATTTCTGCGCCCGTTCTTTTTTCGAATTCCCTTGCCAACTGCTGGATGTCCAGCAGCATCTTTTCAATGTCATATCTAGGCAGTACTCGACAGTCAAAGTAGACCGAGTCTTCTCCCGGCACTATGTTTATGGCGTCGACATTCTTGTCCTTCTTTGTAGGTTCGATGGTGCTTCCAGGCGGATCGAAATAGGAATCTCTAGCTGAGTATTTCTCGTGTAAAAGCTTGTCCAGAGCCAATGCGTATTCCATTCCTATTCGATGAGCGTTCAAACCTTTGTGAGGCATGCTGGCATGCGTTTGCTTCCCTATCGTGCGTATTCTGAACCATATTGAGCTTTTCTCTGCTACCTCTATGAAGCTTCCGTCTTCCCTTCCGCTGTCTGGCACGATGATAAGGTCATTCTTCTTAAACAGCTCCATCTTGATGAGATGCTGGATTCCATATTCGCTGCCTTGCTCCTCATCAGACACGAAAGCAAGAGCTAGTGTTCTCTTAGGTCTGATGCCCAAACTTTTGAGGGTCTTGACCGCAAAGATAGACGCTATCATAGAGTGCATGTTGTCTTCGCTTCCGCGTCCGTAGACCCGCCCGTCCTTGACTATTGGTTCGTAAGGTTTCGTAATAGCCCAAAGCGACTCTTCTCCCGGGGGCACTATGTCAAGATGCGTGATTATCCAGAGTCTTTCATCAGTGTTTTCTCCATTGTAACAGGCTACTATGTTTGGTCTTTTCTTCGCTGGAACTCTTTCATCATCTGCGTCGTAGCGTTCTATCTTGTCGAAGCCTACGGTTTTGAGCATTTGAATCAGCTTCTCGGCCTTCAGGTTTTCTCCTTCTCCGCCATTTTCGGGACCGATAGCTGGAATGCGAACAAGCTCCATCAGGGCTTGGACCATCTCATCCTTTTGCTTGGTGATTTGAGAGAATATCTCCTGCATCTGCATGTGCATCACTTTCAATGCTTCAGAATAGTCTGTCCGCTAATGTGTTTAACGTTTTCCATCTGTTCGAAAAAAGCAAATATCGGAGTGGACTTCTTCAGTCCAGTTCTTTCAGCGCTCTGAGACGCTTGATTATGTTGGGATGAGTTGAGAAGGCTTCTGTGATGCGGTCTGCAAGGGTGAGCTTTCTTGAAATTATCCCTTGGACTAGGTCTTGTTCGCCTGAAGGAGCTGCTTGCGAGATTTCTGCAGAGTCAATTTCAGCGTGGTCTGGGTCTGCTATGAATAGGGCTTTGAAGGCGCTTTGGTTCTGTTTCTGTTTTCTGAATCTGCCCATATTTTTTGTGGCGTTGACTATTTTTGCCAATCCTGTTGAGAGCTTGTGGGGTCCATTTTCAACTATCAAAGCGCTGTGTCTGTCGGCATGATATTCACGTAGTCGGCTAAGGTACAATATGAACATGTTTAGGATCCATGAGAACGCCATAAATACTATGCCTATCAGTGCTCCTCCGCCGCTGTTCTGCTCTCTTCGTCCTCCATACATTTGTGAAAGCATCAATGAATAGCCCAAGAAGTAGAATATCGCCGGCAGAATTGAGACAAACATCATTACTTGGACATCTCTGTGTTTCAGGTGCCCAAGCTCGTGGCCTATTACCGCCTCGACTTCTCCTGTATCCAAGGTTTTCAGCAGGCCGTCTGTGATGGCGACGCGGTTTCCAGCCATGGGCGAGCCGTAGGCAAAAGCGTTTGGTATTGGTATGCTGGCAAGCATCAGCCGTGGCTTTTTGATTCCGCTCTTCTTGCTCAGGTTTTCTACCATTTCATGGAGTTTCGGATTTTCTTCAACGGTTAATTCGCGTGTTCTGTAGAGCGCGTCGATTATGTACGGCGATATTAGCCATTGGAAAAGGTTTATGGCTACTACCAAGATTCCTAGTGTCACAAGGTCGAATGTTCCGGCTAGGCTGAGGACTACCGCGGAGACTAGCGTTGATAGGCCGATTATTATTGCCATTGTTCCAGCCATTGACAAACGAAGTTTCCAGACGCTCATGATCACTGCACCAATCGATGTTCTCACGGGTGAGCACACGCTTATATTTCTTGCTATGGACGGTGAATAATGTATATGATCATGGTGACGATTAATGTAGGTGAAGCTAGTTTTAAATCGTTGATAGAATAACATGGTTTTATGGATTTGCTTGTTGATGACGTTGGGAGTTACCCGTTGCCCTCTACTGTTAATAGACTGTCGTTCAATGAGGCGTACGTCTTGACAAGAGAAGCAGTTGTCAGCAAGAATTTCGCCAGTCAAAATAAGTCTTTGCTGGATGATTTCCGCCGAGTTGTAATTGACTCTTTCAAGCAGAAATGTGCGACGGGTCTGGATGTTGTCAGCTATCCACAGCATTATAGTATGTATGAGCAGTTCTCAAACCCTATAAGCGAAGCAATGTCTGAAGGCACTTATGTTGTTGAAGAGAAAAAGGCGATAATGCCTGAACTGCATGTAATTGACGAAGAAGCAAAGCAGCTGTCTGAAGAAGTTGGAATAGGAAGAATCCTGCTTCGAGTATGCATTACTGGTCCGATGGAGCTTTACCTGAAAGAAGTGGGAACAACTCCATACTTGGACATTCTGTTGATGTTTGCCGAGACCGTCAGACGGTTCGCCGAAAACGCGATCTTGAACTCCAAATATCTTAAGACTGAAGTCATTTCAATTGACGAGCCAAGCTTTGGCTTTCAGGATATTTCAACCAACCGAGATACAGTTACGAGTGTTTTGGAGAAAGCCTTCGACTTCGGTGATGTGACCAAACAGATTCATCTTCACTCTTCGACTAGAGCGGCAGATCTGCTTGAAGTCAACAATCTTGATGTGCTATCCTTCGAGTTTGCCGCGTCGCCTAAGAACATTGAATGGGTATCCAAGAAGATGCTTGATGACGCCGACAAGCAGATTCGAGTTGGCGTGGCAAGAACCGACATCAATTCGATTCTAGCGGAGTTGACAGACAAGGGTATAATGAAACCTGACGTGGGGCAGATTGCCGAGAGCGAAGAGACGATAAGGAAGAGGTTCATCGCCGCCAAGTCCAAGTTTGGAGACCGAATGACGTTCACTGGACCTGACTGCGGACTAGGCGGCTGGCCTTCTCAAGAAGCTGCTCAGCTTTTGCTGGTAAGAACGGTTCATGCAGTGAAGACCGCAGGGTTCAAGATCGCCTAGGCTTTCTGCAATTGCTTCGTTCTTTCTGTCAAAGATCTCTCACAATGTAAGATAGCGAACAGAAGGATTAGATTCCTCAAGAAGCCAGTCAGTCGGGCTCTCCTTAAGGAATTGTGTCCAGTCAATTATGGCTAATACCGCTAGAGAGGTTTGCAATTGGCGGGCCCGACGGGAATTGAACCCGCGACACCCGGATTTCTTTGCATTTGTCCTTGCTTAAGAGTCCGGTGCTCTAGCCTGACTGAGCTACGGGCCCACGGAACTTTCTTTTGAAAGAACATCCATCATGAAATATAGAGCTTTCGGAAGCCTCCAAAAATCTCAGAGAACGTGATTGGTCTTAATGGTATTTCGCTTTTGAGTTTTCATTCAGCCCTCTGCGTCCCCTGGCTCTTTTGACGCCATTGAGACGAGGCAGCGTGTCCAGTTTTGCGCCGGGATGGGTCAGGTTCAAGGGTGTCTCGGTGGGGTTATCTCCCTTCTTTGTGGTGTCGATCGATTTCGCGATGTATTCTGCTAGTGAAGAGAAGGTTAGTGAGCGATACGTCGGATCCTGCGTCATGTCTATTAGGAATCGTTGGAGGGTTAGCCTATCTGAATAGGGAAACTGCTTGAAAGAATCAACAAACTTCTGAGAAGCTGAATAGCTTTCGTGAAGCGAGATAATCATCAGATCGCAGCTTATGCCTATTCCCCTGGACACCATGATGACGCTCAATCCTCGGTTCTTGCTCAAAGCTCTACCCGCGTCAATCACTTCCTCGTATTCTTCCGCTGTGAGTTTCTTTTCCCACTTTGCAAACATCACAGACATTACGTCGAATCCGAGTTTGGCAAAATCAGGAACCATGCTATACTCTCTGATGTACCCTTCTTTCTCCAACTTCGTTCTGATCCTCGTCACAGTAGGCTGGGAAGTCTTGATGGCTTTTGCCAAGTCTCTGTCGCTCCTGCGGCTGTTCCTCATAAGTTCGGAGATAAGTCTCAGCTCGACGTCTCTCAAAGGCTTCCCCTCTCAATTTGCTCTATGCGGAGATATTTCGGCGTTTCTGTGCTTTTCGCGTTCACTCACCTTTGATGGCCCTAGTAACACTTGGCTTTATGATTAGGAATTGCATGATGGTGGTTTTAAGCTTTGATCCGCAAGTGACCCTCGGAAGCAGCATTCTGAAGGAGACGCGCCTTGATGAGACTTGGCTTGAGTTCACAATCCAACCACCAGACTAATGAGCCTTTGTTGTTGACGGTTTTTTCTGGAGTATTGTCTAGTCTATTTCGTAAGCCGAAAACGCCGTCTCTGAATTCCTCTTTCTAATTGTGGCCCAGATTCTCTTGAAGCAGAAGCGAATAGCCAATCCTGCCCGCGGGGGGCTTTTTCGCAATCCCAGCTAACGATTATTAAGCCTCGGTCGGCAATGTTGATGATGAGGCTGAAGCAATTGAGAGAGATTGTCTTCGTTGGGCTGGGCTTGCATGACGAACTTGGTATAAGTCTACGAGGATTGGAGGAAATCAAAGCGGCAGATGCCATCTTCATAGAACTGTACACAAATCTGATGCCAGGCTTCTCACCCGAACGCTTCGAAGCAATAGCGGGAAAAAGACTTCAGCTTATGACAAGAAGAGAGCTTGAAGAAGAGAATGGCGAAACGGTTTTCAAGGCAGCCGAAACTGGCAAAGTTGTCGTGCTAGTTCCAGGCGATCCTCTTGTAGCTACAACTCACGTTGCCCTGAGAATCGGGGCAAAAAAGCGCGGCATAAAAACGCGGATAGTCCATGGAGCTTCCATAATATCGGCAGCCATTGGACTGTCTGGCCTGCACAACTACAAGTTTGGAAAAAGCGTGACGATACCCTTTCCTGACGAAACTCCTTCTGGAACACCTTATGCAGTAATCGCGCGGAACAAGAGACTCGGGCTTCATACACTCTGCCTTCTGGACATAAAGATTGAGGAAAAACGTTACCTGACGATCAGAGAGGCATTGGAGGCACTTCTTGAGATTGAGAACAACCGGAAAGAGGGAGCATTCGACCTGGACACCCTTGCGGTCGGAATAGCCCGAGCTGGAAGCGACTGTCCAACCGTCAAGGCCGGTTCCGTGAGAGACTTGCTGACTCGTGATTACGGTGGACCACCGTATACTCTGGTCATTCCCGGAGAGCTTCATTTTATGGAAGCCGAAGCGTTGGTCGCATTTGCTGATGCCCCAAAAGCGTTGAGGGGGACGAAGCGTTGAGCTTGAAAAGCATGGTTGCCAAATACATAGATTCGGCGGAGCATGTTCTGCGACAGATGCAGGAAGCTGGAAGTCCAACAAGCCCAAGCTTGGAAGACGTCGAAAAAGTCGTCAATTGTGCGAGGGACTATCTGAGGGACGCCAAGTACTACAGAGACAAGGGTAATTATGAGGTAAGCTTGGCTTCTGTGGCATATTGTGAAGGTTTATTAGACGCTTTGAAACTGCTAGGAGCCGTGAAGTTTGAATGGCCGGTAAGAGTAAAGCAGGAAAGCGACAGATAGTCTTGGCTTCAGGCGTTTTCGACTTGCTGCATTTGGGGCATGTGAAGTTCTTGGAGGAAGCGAAAAAGGCTGGCGGACCCAACGCCGAGCTTGTGGTTATAATAGCCAGAGACAGTACGGTGGAAAAGAGAAAAGACAACAGACCGATTATGCCTGAAAACCAGCGGCGCGCTCTTGTTGAATCCTTGAAGGTCGTGGACGAAGCCATTTTAGGATTTGAGGGCTTTGACACAGCCAAAGTGATCGAAAAGATCAAACCCGACGTTATTGCCTTCGGGTACGACCAAGACGCGATGGCGAAAAACGTTAAGAAATACGTAGAAGCTTATGGATTGAATGTCCGGGTTGTCAGAATCGGCAAGTTTGAGGAGGACGAGTTCAACAGTTCATCAAAGATAAAACAGAAGATAGTTGAGGATTTCAAGAGGTGAGCCTACGTTTAGGACTTCTCACAGCAAGTATATGCCCACGTACATAATCATCGCACTGAACGTTATTGTCTACGCTTACACGTCAATTATCGGTCAAGATTTCATTACTACAGGTTGGTATCCGATCTCACTTTACGGACAAGTGAATATTTTCGTCATGCAGGGCTCGATTTGGCAGCTTTTTACGTCTATGTTTGTCCACGCTAACATCATGCACTTGGCAGGAAACATGTTCTTCTTCCTGATTTTTGGCCTTAGAGCCGAAGAATTGTTTAGAACAAGGGATTACTTGCTCATCTACTTCCTAAGCGGCTTGGCTGGAAACCTGTTGACGCTGCTTATGGGACCGGAGATGATCTCTGTCGGGGCGTCAGGTGCCATTTTCGGGATCTTTGGTGCCAGCATAATCTACCTGAGAAAAACAATAGGCCAGTCGATAGTGAGCGCGCTTATGTACGCATTTTTCTTGCTGGTGATAAGCACGGGGCCAGGCGTAAACATTTTGGCGCATTTGGGTGGTTTGGCTGTGGGTCTGCTGATCGGCTACTTGTTAGCAGCTAGGCGCAGGTCACAACCTACGTATCAGTACGCGTACTCTTATCAGTCTGGATAATCTTGCTGCGGGCTGGCGAACTGAGGTAGAAAGTGAAAGGTTTCACGGTAACGTTAAGACTTCTACCTTCACCTTGTGCCCGTCCTTCAATCTCAGCTCCTTCCTCAGAGCAGTTGGCGCAATGATCTCCAAAACTGAGGCATCATAGTGCGTTCTCAAGGCTAATATCAGCGCCCCCTTAGCTTTGTTCTCGATTATCACGGGGTGGCATTTCACAGGTCCGAAAGTGCGATCTTCGCTCTTGAACCCTTCAATTTCGACCGATGGGTAGGCCTCAAGCTCTGAACGGGTTTTGATGTCATAATCGGTGGTGAGCTTCAGATTAAGTGTACCTGGATACGGGTCGAAGCCTAGCTTCTCCATGAACTGTTTCCGATATTCTTCTCTGGAAATGTAATAGGCTCCTTCACCCAGTCCCGTGAAAACCGTGCCTTCCAACGTCACTGAAGGTGGATAAGCGGCTTCCATCAGGAAGCGGAGAGCCTTGTAGAGTGCGTTCAGCTCTCTGATCCCTGCGTCCGTGATCTTGATCAGGCAGCCTTCAGGAGTTATGGTTCTCTTGATCCAGCCTTTGTTGTCAAGTTCAATCAGGTATCGCGAGGCTGTCTGCTGAGAAGTGTTCATTTTTCTAGCCAAATACTCCGTTGAGACTTTTGCTGTCCTTCTATGTGCCCCCATCTCGGCCAGCTTCAACAGCGTGAAAACATGGCGGCACAAGTTTTTTTCACTCATTATGGGCCTCAGCTACCTGCTTACTAAGAACTGAGTGCATTGATATTTAAGCGGCTCGAAAACCTCGTTACGACAAAGCGTACTTTGCCTGCACGAGTATACCCCGCATATCCCACACGTTCAGTAGAATCTGCGTGGTATCAAACGGGGCGGTGATATTGATGAGGTAAGTTCCATTGCCGTAGTCAATGGTTGACCCACCAGTCTGAATCCAATCCACTCCAGATTCGTAGAATACGGTAATGTTCTTAGCCAAGGCAGGTTCTCCTTCGTTGTAAAGTCTACACGTCACATTCACGTGTTTTTCTGTTCCTTCAAGCACATAAGAACAGTTGCCTGCAAGACTGGTTGTTACGTTGATTGCATATGGCACGGACACTCTGGACGCAAAGCCGTCAACGATCAAACCGAAATCTGCATACGCGCCTGAAACATCAACCTCACTTGAGTTCCATGAGAACCAAATGCCTAAATCGTAGACGGAATCTTCGAATAAGCTGCAAGTCAGATTGCAAACTCCAAATTGATTCAACCGTCTGACAACATCTGAAAAGTGATTCAAGTTCTCCGACAAGACAGCTCCGGTGCCACCGTTTGAGGCGTTTGCCAAGGCGCCTATCATGGCGTTTCTTGTGCTTTGTTTCAAGGAGAGGGCAAAGTCAGTAAAAGCTGGGCTATTCGAGTAGCCAGCCCCCTTATTGAGTTCATAGACGTAAATCGTGGTGGAGGAAATCATAAGCGCTATGATGAGGGCGGCAACAATGAGAAGCTGCCCCGAACTGTTCGCCCTGAATGTGTTGAGCTTTCTCATTGTGTCACCGCCAAGTACAAGTGGATCGCATAACAATTGAGAGTCAAGTCTCTGCTAGCGCAAACGTATTCGGTGAAAGACACTTCTTGACTCCCAAAACCGCCGTTGCTAATGACTGCTGTGTTGACCTCGTGCATCTGTTCATCGTAGACAGTCATGTTGAACGAAATTCCCGCTGGAATCGCAAGGGTCAAGCATTCTCTTAGCACAGTCCAGTGTCCCTGGTCTAAATTCCTGCCTAGACTTCCGTCGGAATCCAGTTTCATAAGAACCTGCAAACCGACTGAAGAAAGATTGTCACTTCTTGAAGTGTTCTGAGCTGCAGGAAGATTCGCGGTGACTGCAAAAGCCGAGAAGATAACGAAAACCGCAAAGACGGCCTCGATTATTCGTATCTGCCCTGCATTCTCATTCCTCATTACGCTGGTCCTCCGAGCCAAACCGTGCAATCGTAGATGATCGAGTCTATAGTAATGAGGTACGTAAAGCTGAAAACGTCAGACAACGCATGACTATCCACGAAATCTGCGCCCATCTCTACCGGTATTTGGGGATAGGCTGTCCATTCAATGAAAGATCTTGTGGAGTTCGTTCCAGTCAAGACGAGAATCGTCGGGCCTGAGTCAAGAATCTTGGGGATTTCGTAGGTTGTTGATTCCGAAGTATTGGACATCTGCTCTAGTTGGAATTCATGGTTTAGAGTCAACGCGTAAGCATTAGTCAAGTCTATTCCAGAAGTCGAAAATGATGCGGTCAGACTGTGGTTAAGCGGGCTTAGTTTCAAGAAGGTTCCTTTGAGATTGGGTTCTGCTGAGCTGTGGGCAAATGCGCACGCGTTGAAAGACATTATCCTGTCATTATAAGCGGAGCGTGCTATAACAGCCAATAGTGCTGGTCCATCTACAGTGTCTGGAATGGTCACGTTCTGCATTGTTTCTCCATTGGTTGCTGAAGCAGAAGTTGCCTTGAGATATGCTTCTGCAATCGTGAAGATTCGCATCTGCGTCGAGATTGGAACACCGTTTCTTTCTGTTGAAATCTCAAACTGGTATATGGTGTCATTGTTTGAATCGAAAGTTGTGTCTAGGCGGATTTTCACATCGAATAGTGGCTTGATTTCTATCTTGAAAAATGTGTCGGGCGCTTCTAGAGAAGTAAACGCCTCGGCATAGCTTATGGCATAGAAGTTCTCGTCGTTGAGTCTTGAAACCTTGTCTCCGTCTAGCTCGTATGGGCACTCTGCGTTAGACCGAGCCAGGCCGAACGTCTCCGGGATCGTTTGACCGTTCTGCCCCCAGTTTGACGGCATTCCTTCGCTTAACAGCAAGTATTTCGACAGTTCTCGGTACAGTCTTTGGGAGCTGTCGCCATCTGTGGTATTCATGTGAGGACGAAGAAATGTCGTGGTTACGGCCATGGCCGACAGCACTAGCATGACCATAAGCGAGCACGCGAAGAAAGTGTCAATCGATACGGCAGGCATGGGTGCGCGCTCTCCATTGATTGTAGCTTAGTGTGATACCGCAACAACTCCGTACAAGCTAGCGAGCAGGTTCTGCGATATAATAAGCGAAACGTACGCCGTAGCCACCAGCATTGTGGAGTACTTGAAACCAGCGGCGAAGCTTCCTTCGTTGACTTTGCCTACGAAGAATCCTGAAAGCCAGCATTGCAGTATTATTCCCGATGAGAAGAGGCTCAGCTGCTGCTCAAGCATTGCGAAGGGTACGGCTGTTGAGCCTGGAAGTGAAAGTTGCGTCACTGCGTAGACGGTCATAGCGACCATTGTCGTCGTCAAGGCTATGAGAACGCTCCAGATGAACGCTAAAATGGCATATGGACGCAGAAGTGACTTCTTATTCGACTCGACATCCTTCTGTTTCTCGCTGTACTCAGTCAATATTTCCAAGGCTCCTGCTGAGCCGCCTCCGATTTTTATGGTTTCGACTAGTATGAAGAAGTTGACGAGCACAGGCCATGTCTGGAGTTTCTGTTTGATGTTTCCAAAGATTTTTCTGAGCGAGACTCCCCATTCCATTTGGCTTCTGATGAGGCCTAGAGTTTCAGAGAATTTTCCGTAGCCGCTTCGCTTCGTGCCGTGGATCAAGCTTTTCTCCGGGGAGAGTCCGATTTTCCTAGCTTCAGTCACGTCTCGAAGGAAGCTGGGCATTGCGTTTTCCGCGTCGTTGTTGATCCTGGCTATTCTCATGTAAGCTATCGAGGGCGGAATGGACACTGCGATAAGGCAGATTGAGACGACAAGTGTGAACGTTTGTGGGCTGCCCAAGAACTGCAGTGGGGGGACATAGGCTATTGCAGCTATCATCGTTGAAACGATTATCGCTGGCAGTATGGCAGCGTAATAGGGCTTTTTGACTCCAATTAGGGTGCTCTTTCTCTCCGCATTGGCCACCAGCATGAAGATTATCGATAACATGGGTGTCACGAAGAAAATGAGCATACACGTGACTTCTGGGGACATGCTTGGGGTTCCGCTGAGCTTCATGGGCTCGAAAACTGACGTCGTTGAGAATATGATAAAGAGAATGTATGAGCAAAGGGTGACTATTAGCATGACAGCGTAGGCTTCCACGAGTGTGCTAAGCCTTTCGACCGATCGGATTGACGCCGCGCTTTGATTCTCAAAAATCGACCGCAATTTGCTTCTGAGATAGTTTACAACGTTTCCTCCGCTTCTCACCGAGGAAATATAGCCTAACAGAAATTCGCGATAACCTTTTGACTTTGTTTTTTCAGCCCGTCTATACATGACCGTTAGTGGATCATAGCCCAGAACTTCTACCTGTCTGACGATTTCTTTTGCCTCTTTCTGAAATGTTGGCATCAACTCGATGTGGCACAGCTTCTTCCAGCTCTCATAGATTGTGACGCCACTTGCCGCTAACATCGTGAAAAGCAAGGCAACGAAGGGCAGTTCACGGTTGATTTCGTTTGTTCCCTCATTGTTCAAGAAGCCCAGTAGCTGTCCAAATATTCTGGGACCTTTGATTCTTGTCTGCAAGACTTTCACCACTCTGATTTGCCCAGAAACTCCTTTTGGAACAGCTGCGGGTTGTTGTAGTACTTGCTGAGAACGTTGTTGACGCTTCTATAGTCTCGAATACCCCGCTCGGCCATGTGAAGTAGTACTCGCTTTCGATATTCAAGCTCGTCCAACAGTTTCTCAACAGGAATATCAAGACTCTGTGACATTTTCCTCAAAAGATAGCTTTGTGCCAAGTTGTCTTGGAAAGTGTCTGACGATGGGTTCCAGGTGAAGACGTCTTGGAAGCTGCCGGCATCTTTGATCTCTGAAATGCTAATGAACTTACGGCTTGAAAGACGCTTTCCAGATTCAAGGAAAACCGGCGTTCTAACATGTTTCACGTTGATGACGCAATTCATAAGCGAGATTATTGATGATGGAATATTCATCGGCGGTTGCGTAAGCCTCTTTATAGCTGTGTCTGCGTCTTCGGCGTGCAGAGTGCACAAGCCACCGTGGCCTGTGGCGAGCGCCTGGAACAGCACGTATGCTTCTTCTCCCCGGACCTCGCCTACGAGAATAAGATCTGGTCGATGTCTGACGGCAGATTTGATCAGATCGTAAAGGGTGATTTCGCCTTCATCTTCTGTGCCGAAGCCTGAACGCGCGATAGTTGAGGTCCAGTTCTCGTGGGGCAAGTTGATTTCTGCGACTTCTTCTGCAGAGATTATCTTGTACGTAGGTTTCACGAGGCATGCTACGGCGTTCAAGGCTGTCGTTTTGCCGGCTCCAGTTGCTCCTATTATCATGACGGACATCTTGCTTTCCATCAATAGCCATAGATAGGCTGCAATGTTCTCGTCTATTGTCTCGTTCTCGATAAGGTCAATAATCGTGAAGGGATCTTTGCGGAACTTCCTAATCGTGTAAGAGGTTCCTGCAGGTGTGATTTCCTTTCCGAATGAAACTGCTAAGCGGTGTTTTTCTGGCAAAGTCACGTCTACTATCGGAAAGGCTATGCTTACATGTTTGCCGGCCTTGTGAACTATGCGCATTACAAAATCGTCAAGCTCCTCCTCAGTTCGGAAGAGAACATTGGTCTTGATGTTTTCGTATTTTCGGTGCCACAGAAATATGGGTTTGTTTATGCCTCCGCAGCCGATGTCTTCGACGTTTTCATCGTGCATCAACGAGTCGATCTTTCCATAGCCAACGATATCCTTATCCAAGTGATACAAGATCTTCCGCATTCCAACCTGAGAAACACCGCTGAAAACTTTCTGATGGCTATTCAGTATTAATGGCAATTGCCTTCTGAAAGACTCTTCAAGAGTTTCCTCTTCTTCAGGAGCCTGCAATTCATACTCCAGAATGTTTCTAAGTCGGAAGTAACCGTCGCGTTCTTCTCTGGCCAGCGGAAGCTCGTCGAGAATGTAGAGATATTCGAGCGATTCTTCGTTCTGCACGACGGCAGCGTAGGCGAATGGCGGTTTGAGCGGGTAGTATTCAATCTCTGCGTAGCCTTCGGGAACGCTCCATTTCTTGATGTCGAGAAACTCGACTACTTGGCCTTCTTCTCTCATAAATTCCCGAAGCTGATCTTCTTTCTGCGTTTTTCCTTTAGATGCTTTCAGTCCGAGCTTCATTTTAGTTTCCCTCATTAAAAGCCGTAAGCCGAATATTGGGAACATTGTCGATTGAATGGCATACTAGTTTGGCTGGTCCATGTCCTGCAGCGTAATAGCCTGTTGCAAAGGTTTCCTTGAGCAGGTAGACGCGCAAGTCTGATCCTTCGGTACGCACGTTTCCAAATCCGCCTCCCAGCCAAGCCCTGGCCGAATTGTTTTGAAGCTGGATCCAATATTGCTGGCTTCCTATGGAGGCTGGCATCTCAATGTAGGCTTCAACAGACGCGTTGGTTGTCAAAATGAGTGCCAGCAATTCGGTGCTCCTGGCGGCTACAATACTCATTAGGTTCCGCAGTTGTCTCGTTTCCGATGAAAAGCGAATGTTGCCGCTGTAAGCCATGAAGGAGAACACAAGGAGGCTGCTTACTGCCAACAGAGCAACAAAAGTGTAAAGGTAGCTAGGCGTTATCAGCGGCATCGGCTACACCTCAATCTTCTCTAGCTTAACATTGCAGATGACCATTTCCAGACTTACTATGGCGCCATTCTCATTGCCAGAGACTGAAAGCAACACCGAACCTGTGTTCTCGCCAAATATGCCATTCAATGTTATGGAAGAAATAGACTGGTTAAACTCATACTGGCGAACAGCGTTGGAAACGTTCAAGGAGGTTATCCTTAGGTAGAAACTCCCTCTAGTTGCCAGAGTCTGAGATGCATTGAGATTGGTGATGTAAATGCGAACTAGATTTGATGGTTTACCATTGCTCGTGCCGGTTGCGGTTGACATGGCCACAGGACGATAGCATAGAATTATGCTCTGCCCGTTCGCGTCTGCTTGTCCATACAGTTGCGTCATGCCGAATGCGGTCTGGTTTGCGATTGCTCTCTCATCGCCTTTGATGTATAGTCCTCCGTAATTCTCCTCGGGACTCTCAAGTTTGCATAGTGCATTTCCTGTCGGGCAGTCAAACACGACATCGTTAACTGCTTGGTCGCCCGCGAAATTGATGGTGAGGTTTTTCGCGGTTGGGTCAAACTTGAAAACGCCTCCAAAATCATCCATGTATACCACTTCGGAGGCCCCCGCGGTCCATGCAACTCTATGTATCGCCATGTCCAACAGTTGCATATCGTGCTTTGCCACTGAAGCCTTGACTGAGGCCCCTTTAGCAGCAATCTTTATGACGGCGAAACTGTAGGTTGCGGATATTATCGCTATTAAGGAAACGAAGAGTATCAAGTATGTCAAAGGTATGGCCAAAGCTCTCGTTGAGTGTAGAAACTTTGCGAATCGGCGGTTAATGCCTATTTTGTCCACCGTTGTTTACAGTCTCCTCTATGCATTGCTTATGAGAGCATCTCGACTCATTCGTAAGATAAGGTGGTGTGCGTAGAACAAAACTACACATATTCATCCAGAATCAGTATTGAAAGGCTAGCAGTTCTTCACCATGCAAGTTAGATCGCCAAGAGGGCTATGAACAGATAAAAATCTAGAAGATGAAAGAAAATGGGGAACAGGTTGCTACTGAGCAGCCTGAACGTTGCATTCTTTGTAGTATTGAGCGTTTGCGCTGAACACTGTTATGCCGACTGGAATACCCACGTCATTCAGTGCAATGCTGCCTGGGTTTTTGACGTATACGACCATTGTATAGCCTGACTTTAGCGTGATGTCATCGGCCGCTTGATCGAAAGTTCTTGCAGTGCCTTGTACTGTGATGCTTGTGGTGTTAACGGCAGTATTGATTTCGTTTGGCGTCACTATCAAATCATTTGAGATTGTTACCGTGTTTGTTCTCCAATAGTAGGCGGATGTCCAGTTGACTTCCTGTCCTCTGAGTGTCAACTTGTCTATGACAACGTCCTTTCCACCAGTGTTCACGATGACGATTGCGCCTTCAGCCCAGTTGCCAGTTGTGTTGTACCATACGTGCTGCTTCGTGAGGAAGAGGTTTTCTTCCTGAACTCTTGTGGTTGTCACGTTGATCGCGTAGAAGGTCACGACGGTTGCGAGCAGAACTGAAACGACCAGGATGATCAATGTCGTCACTACAGTGCTCAATGCTTTCCTATTCTTCAATATGTTCATGCTTTATTTCTCCGTGACAGGACAATCACTGCAAATCCGATATGATAATTTGTGCGTAGAACAGAGCTACACATTACCTGTACACGCGTACATCGGCAAGCATATGCTCTGGTCACACCGCGACTCTGAATGCCGTAACATAGTCAGATGTTCAACTAGCTGAACTGCCCGACGAAATCTAGACGTGTTTAGAGAATCCATACAGAATTCTTATTTAACGCCTTTTCTCGCAATCTACCGTCTAGGCGTAAGGTCATGAAGATAGCCAGAGCTTTTTCCCCCTGCCACATCACAGGCTTCTTCCAGATATTCGATCAGTCAGCAGACCCCTTACGTGTCGGTTCGAAAGGTGCCGGTGTTTCATTGAGTCGGGGGGTCAAAACGACTGCGAAGGTCGAAGAGGCTCTGAAGGATTCTTCAGAAGTCAAGATCAATGGCGTCGTATCGAGTTCCGCTGAAGTTTCTCAGCGAGTCATAAAGGCTGCCGTCACAAGATCAGAGAAACATGGGAGACTCAGAGTTGCTGTCGAGCATTATGCTGAGACTCCCATAGGTGCAGGTTTTGGCGCCAGCGGAGCAGCCGCCTTGAGTCTAGCTCTCGCGCTGAACGAGGTTCTGGATTTAGGGATGTCAAGAATAGAAGCAGCTCAACTCGCCCACGTGGCCGAGGTTGAGTGCAAAACAGGACTTGGCACTGTTCTTGCCGAAACTTTCGGCGGCGTAGAGATAAGAGTCAAGCCAGGAGCACCAGGAATAGGCGAGATCAAACAGATCCCAATTGCAAAGAACACGGTTGTCGTTTGCGTATCCTTCGGGCCGCTATCAACTAAGAGGCTACTATCAGATGAAGAAACGCGCAAACGTGTAAACACTTTCGGCGGGGAACTCGCTGAGAAGCTAGCAGAGCATCCAGAGCTAGACAGTTTTCTAGAGTCTTCGCGACAATTTGCAGAACATTTAGGACTTATAAGCAGCAAGGTAAAGCGCGTGCTGGCCGCCACGGACCAAACGCACCACATTTGCAGCATGCCTATGTTCGGTGAGTCGGTATTCGGCTTGACGGATCGCGATTCCGCAGAAGAACTCCTAAGAATCTTTCGTAAGAACGGGCCAGGCGGCCAGATATTTACTAGCGATATTGATTTCAAGGGAGCGCGAGTACTGACGTGACAAACATTGAAATCCCTGCGAAGCACCCAAGGGCAGCATCGCTTAGGACACGTGAAACGCTCATAGGACAATGGAGAAAAGGGATAGTGGCCTCGTCGGGACTGATTGCACATGGCAGGGGAGAAGCCTTTGACTATCTACTGGGCGAGGACACGACAAAGCTCGCATTGAGCGCTATAAAAGCAGCTGCCGTAACGTTGCTCACAGCCAAAAATCCTGTTATCTCGGTAAATGGAAACGTGGCCGCTCTCGTCGCGGGGGACATCGTGAGGCTGTCGAAAGCGACTAGGGCAAAAATAGAGGTGAATCTCTTTTACAGATCTGCTGAGAGAGAAAAAGCGATCCGGGATCTTTTGAAAAGCGCTGGCGCGCTAGGGATCTTGGGTGTAGGTACTGATGCATCCGCGAAAATCCCTGAATTGGGCAGCGAAAGAAGACGAGTGGATCCACGGGGAATATTCGCGGCTGACGTGGTCTTGGTGCCTCTTGAAGATGGAGATAGAACAGAAGCCCTCGTCAAGATGCATAAGAAAGTGATTGCGGTAGACTTGAACCCACTGTCAAGAACCGCCCAGACGGCGTCAATAACCATAGTCGACAATATTGTGAGAGCAATTCCTAGGCTTGTGGAAACTGTAACAAGACTGAGAAAACAAAGCCAGGATGAGTGCAAGAGAATCTTGGCAGGCTTTGACAACAGGGGAAACTTGAATCAGTCAATTGCATTCATAAATCGAAGACTTTCAAAGCTGGCAAGAAAAGGTGAACCCATAACCCTCGGAGGTGAACCGCTTGGGCTTTGAGAAGATCTTTATCCTAGGCGCAGGAGCGATCGGAAGCGTTTATGGCGCATTTCTGTCAAAGAAGAGCGATGTTACCCTAGTCGGGAATAGAACACACGTGGACGCTGTAAATTCCAAAGGGCTATCTATTATTGGTGAAGCAAGCAGAACCGTGCGCCTGAACGCCGATACAGCAATTCGTAGCATATCTGAGAGAGTACTAATCATCTTGACCACCAAGGCATATGACTCGGCGAATGCCATTGAAGGGATAAGAACAATTCTCCGCGACGACACGATCATATTGATTCTGCAGAACGGTCTCGGAAATGAGGAAGTCGTCAGAAGAATCGTCGGCAGACGGATCAAACTTCTAAGAGGCATAACGGCGGTGGCTGCCGAGTTCTCAGGACTTGGGGAAGTAAGGTACCGGCTTGGGGAAACAGTAATCGGACAAGGCAAAGCTGCGGCTGATGTCGTGGCCGCCTTCAAGGAATGTGGCTTGCCTGCCCGACTTTCTGAGGACTTCATCCGAGATTTGTGGATCAAACTTGCTGTCAACAGTGTCGTCAATCCATTAACAGCCATTTTTGGCGTGCGGAATAGCGACATCATAGTTGATTCGCTGGCGGATATCAGGTATGCGACTGCCAGAGAGTGCATTGCGGTTGCAGAAGCTGAAGGAATACATATGCGGAGAGATCTCGAGCAAGCAATTGACAAGCGAGTTGTAGGCTATTCGAATTTCTCTTCTATGTGCCAAGACATTATGAGAAAGAGGAGAACTGAAATCGATTTCCTGAATGGAAAGGTTGTCGAACTGGGCAAGAAGCATCACATTCCAACCCCGGTCAATGAGGTGCTTGTTGGCTTCATCAAATATCTGGAGGGTAGATATGGAGTTCCAAGAGAAGATTAGACAGCAGAAGGGCAAAAAAAGGATCGTAATGCTTACAGCATATGACTTCCAGACCGCCAAGATCTTAGACGGGGTGGGGATCGATCTGATTCTTGTGGGCGATAGCTTGGGCATGGTCGTACAGGGATTCGCTGATACAAAAAGCGTGACCATGAAAGACATGACTTATCACACTCGCGCCGTGTCCAGAGGTGCAAGAAAAACGCCCACAATCGGAGACATGCCCATCAAAAGCTACGACACCCCAAAAGACAGCTTGGAAAACGCAAAGGAGTTCCTTGACGCAGGAGCACACGGAGTCAAAATCGAGGGAAACAGATCAGACGTCGTAAAGACTCTGGTCAAGGCTGGAATTCCAGTGATGGGCCACGTTGGAATGCTTCCCCAGACATCTGAGTCCTACACAGTAAAAGGAAAAACGTTAGAAGAAGCTGAAAAAATCCTAGTAGACGCCGAAGAGCTAGACGCCCTTGGCGTCTTCTCAATCGTGCTTGAATGCGTACCTGAGAGCTTGGCAAAAAAGATAACTGAGCACGTCAGAGCGCCAACGATTGGCATAGGGGCTGGGAAATACTGTGATGGTCAGGTTCTGGTGATAAATGACATGCTGGGCCTAGACGGCGATTTTAAACCAAAGTTTGTCAAAAAATACGCGGATCTAAATGCCGTTGTGAAAAAAGCAGTGGCTACATTCAAGGAAGAAGTACTCGCTGGTGAGTACCCAGACGATGAGCACACGTATCACTAAACCAAATTGAAGGTTTGAATATTGAGAGACAAAGGAATGCCTGAAGAGAGCGTTCTCAAGGAGCTCGAGAGAAGGCTCAAGAAGGACTTCACGTACCAATCTGGAAGGATTATCGGATCGATGTGCAACAATCCGCATCCCTTAGCGCGAAAAGTGTACACTCGCTTCATGGAAAAGAACTTGGGCGATTCAGGGCTCTTTCCAGCCGTTGCCGAATTGGAAAAAGAAACGATTCAAATGATTGGTACGTTACTATCGAATCCAGAAGCTTCAGGCCACATAATTTCAGGGGGAACCGAAGCCAACATTCTGGCACTGTGGGCTGCAAAGAAAATCGCAAAAAAGAAAAGCTGTGAAGCCATAGTGCCCGTTTCAGCACATTGCTCGTTTGACAAAGCCGGGGACTTGTTGGACGTAAAGATCATTAGAGCGGGACTAGACAATAAGTTCCGAGTCGATACTGATGCCGTGAGGAAGGCTATCACACCCAACACTATTGCCATCGTAGGCGTTGCTGGGACAACAGGTTTGGGCGCGGTTGACCCCATATCAGAACTCTCCGAGGTTGCTTCAGAAAACGATCTATACTTGCACGTTGATGCGGCTTTCGGCGGATTTGTCCTGCCCTTCTTGAAAGAACTGGGAATGAACGTTCCGAGCTTCGACTTTGCTGAGCCCAGAGTCTGCTCCATGACCGTTGACCCGCACAAGATGGGTTTAGCTCCAATCCCTGCAGGCGGAATACTTTTTCGAGATGAAGAGCTGAGAGAAACCTTGGCGTGGAACATATCATATCTTGCTGGCGGGGAAGCAAAGCACGCCACGATCATGGGAACACGTTCTGGCGCATCTGTACTTGCTGTATGGAGTCTGCTCAAACACCTTGAAATCGAAGGCTACACACGAATAGTAAAGCGATGCATGCGCCTAACGCAGAAGTTTGCAGACGAAATCCCTGAGATTAGAGGCTTGGAAATAATGACAAAACCTACTATGAACATCTTAGGTCTCACTTCTTCAAAGCTTGACGTGAAACTGATCGCCCAAGAATTGAGACTGAAAGGCTGGGCAGTTGCCCTTTTCCCGAAACACATTCGGATAGTGGTCATGCCTCACGTTCAGGAAACGCATATTGATGAATTCCTAGAAAATTTAAGAAAAGTGGCGCTCAAACTAGGAGGCTAAAGAGGAGAGAACTTGATGCAAGATCATCCATCGAAAGATATTATTGGGACAAAAGGAAGCGAGTTGAAGGACAAACGTATAGTTCTTTGCATAACAGGCAGCGTAGCGGCTGTGGAAAGCCCCGGAATCGCCAGATTGCTCATGCGCCATGGGGCTGAAGTTTTTGTCGTAATGTCCTCAATGTCGCAGAAGATCATTCACCCGCACCTTATGGAATGGGCAACCGGAAATGAAGTTGTTCTAGAGTTGACGGGAAAAATCGAACACATAGCCTTGGCTGGAGACCATCCTCAAAAAGCCAATCTAGTTCTGGTAGCCCCTGCAACTGCGAACACCATAAGCAAGATTGCCTGCGGAATCGACGATACACCAGTCACATCAGTCGTTTCAACCGCGTTCGGGTCAAACATCCCGATTATCATCGTTCCGGCCATGCACGAATCTATGTACGATCACCCGATAGTGACAGAAAATATTAACAGGCTGAAAGCTTTGGGAGTCGAATTCGTGGGGCCAAGAATCGAAGAAGAAAAAGCGAAAATAGCCAAAACGACTGAAATCGTAGATGCCGCCATCCGCAGACTCGTAGCAGGGCAAGATTTGTCCGGACTGAAGATGCTGATTACGGCAGGACCAACCGTGGAGCACATAGATCCTGTTCGCGTTGTCACAAACAGGAGTTCTGGGAAAATGGGGGTAGCACTTGCGGAGGAAGCCCTGAGCCGCGGAGCTCAAGTCACACTTGTATATGGCGTCGGAACGTCGATTCCACCAGAGAGAGCCGAAGTAATCCCCGTTGAGACAACAGACCAAATGTACTCCACGGTCATTTCCGCGCTGAAGTCAACCAAGTTTGATGTCGTAGTCGCTGCGGCTGCCGCGGCAGACTGGAAAGTCGAAAAACCATTCTCCTACAAAGTTTCAACCCACAAGCTCGACTCGCTCAGCTTGGATCTTAAGCCCACGCGAAAGATAATTGACCAAGTCAAGAAGATCAGCCCTAGAACATTTCTTGTGGCGTTCCGTGCAGAATACAGACTGCCAAGAAAGGATTTGATCGAAAGCGCATATAAGAGACTGCTAGAGGCGAATGCAGATTTGATCGTGGTGAATGATGTTGGTCAGAAAGGCGTAGGCTTCGGAACCGAAACCAACGAGGTCTTCATCGTCGATAAGCATAGAAAAATCGTTCACGTGCCGATGTCTCAGAAACGTCAAGTAGCAAGCAAAATCCTAGATGCCATAAAAAGAAGAATCAAACCAAAAGAGTGATATAAACGGCCCATGCGGTTCAGCGTGAAAACAAATGCAAGAGAGATTCAACGTTGTGGCCGTTGGCGGAACCTTTGACGAACTCCACAAAGGACACAAAGCCTTACTCAAGAAAGCTTTCGAAGTCGGACAACGTGTGCTGATTGGCCTGTGCTCTGACGAGTTCGTGAAACAGATGGAGAAACAACATGAGGTTGCACCATACCAAGACAGGCTGGAGGGGCTGAAATCGTTCCTAAGAGAGAATGGTCTCCTGCAGAAAGCGGAAATAGTGCCCTTGAACGACCCTTACGGAATGACTCTTCGCAAAGGCTGCATGGACGCTCTGGTAGTAAGCGAAGAGACCGAGCCTACTGCTATGGAGATCAACAAGAAAAGGAAGACCATGGGCTTAGGTTCACTTGAAGTCATCGTGGTCAACATGATTCCTTCGGGGAACCACACGCCAATCTGCACTACTCGCATTCGCCGCGGTGAAATGGATCGCGAAGGGCGCGTGCTAAGGTAGAACTGGAAAAACGGTTTTAACGCCTTTTCAATATATCTATGAGAGAAACGGTGTTGCCGTGTCGAGGACTGGCATTGCAGGGCTTCCACTTCATTACGGCAAGGCTCCAAGGTGGCTGACTGCTAGTATGGAGAAACTGGCCAAAGAAACGGTGACCATTATCATCGATGAATATGGCGTGGACGAGTTTCTCCGACGGATTTCTGATCCGTTCTGGTTCCAGGCTTTTGGCTGCGTTCTAGGTTATGATTGGCATTCTTCAGGCGTAACTACAGTCGTGACTGGAGCCTTGAAACAGGCTACCCGTCCTGAAGCGCACGGACTTGCAGTTTGCGGTGGCAAAGGCAAGGCTTCAAGGCAGACGCCCTCTGAAATCGGGGAAGCTGGTGAGCGATTTGGCTTCTCGGGCAGCAAGATCAAGTCTCTGCAGTATGCGAGCAGAATCAGCGCCAAGGTTGACAATGCTGCCATTCAAGCCGGCTACCAACTTTATCATCATGCGTTTCTGGTGACGGAAGAGGGAAAGTGGGCAGTCATACAACAGGGCATGTGCCCCCAAGACCGGACAGCAAGACGCTATCATTGGCTCTCAGAGAGCGCCAAGAACTTCGTAGTTGAGCCTCATGAGGCGATAGTTGGTGATGCTACACGAGACGTTGCCCTAGACATGACTGCGAAGGAAAGCGAAGGCTGCAGGAAAGTCTCGACCGATCTGGCAAAAGAACGGCCTGAAAAGACAAAGCGTTTGGTTCTTCCGACAAAGCTGGGCTCCCAAAAATCCTTGGATAATTGGCTTCTAGAGACGGGTGGAAATGCTGCTGAGCACCGTCTGGTTGACATTCTGTCCATGCCGATAAACATAAACTGGAAAGCTCTGCAAGAGGTTTACGAATTTCAGCCCAGCAACTACGAGGAGTTGCTCGCTTTCAGGGGCGTGGGACCGGCAACAGTCAGGGGCTTAGCCCTAGTTGCAGAGCTGATCTACGGGGAAAAGCCAAGCTGGAAAGACCCAGTGAAATACTCTTTCGCTTATGGAGGGAAAGACGGCGTTCCTTTCCCTGTAGACCGAAAAGCCATGGACGATTCGATCGAGACACTTCGGCAAGCGATTCAAGAAAGCAGAATAGGAGATAAGGATAAAATGCAATCTCTGCAGCGACTCAGGCGATACGTTCCGCAAGACTTGAACCATGAATAGTCAAAGAGCAATAGAGATCGAAGGGGCAAAAACACTACTACAGGATCAGTTGTAGGTGCCGATAGCGTGTGACCATGATGTCCTTCTCGGTTTCGGCTCTATCACAAGGAAAAGCACAGTGTACAAGCCCTTCACAACTTCTTATCGATTCGAGGCTACCTGAGAGGAAGCGCACTGGCAAGCCCAGCAAGAGTCTTCGAGTCTGTTCCAGTCCTTTTGAAGCGTGAAGAATCTTTGACCCTCACTTGGGAAATTTCACGTTGTCTTGACTGGCATCTGATATAGCGAACCGCCAATAATCAAGTTGTATGCGCATCCAGCCGCGGCTTCGTGAGAGGTTGTCTGCTTCGAAGCACTTCGATAAAGTTGTGGCAACTATGCAGAACTGCTCTCGAGTTTTCCAATATCTGCGTAGATCTGTGAACAACAAAGCGAGGAAAATGAAACTGCAAATCCTCTGCTCTCGGCGTACTCTATTGCTTCTTCTGATGGAAACGCGATTGCATCTACTCCTGCCTTTAGGGCTAGAACATCCGTCTTAGTTCTGTGTTTGCCCTTTGGGCGCATGCATCCCAGAACTAGGGGGGTTTCCGGAAACATGAGTCTAGCAGTTGCAATCACTTTCGCTGTGTCAGTGGGAGTCGGCGGTAGGTGATTTGCCATTTCTGTTCCTTGTATAGGCATGAAAGAAATTATGACGACCGCAGAGGGTGCATATCGATGTATCATTTTCAGGGCACGCCATTCGCCCTTTAGCTTTCCATAGTGAAGCCCGGCGATAACGTGAGGTACGAATGCGATACCAGCTTCATGAAGTGCTTTCAAGGAACTCTCATAGTCGTCGACTGTGACATTCAGATTATAGATCTCTTTTATGGTTTCATCTGAGCCGATAACGTCAATCAATGCAGCATCAACATTGGCTCTCCTGAGCTTTCGTGCAGTGTCAAAACCTATGATGCCAGTGTGAACAAAAATGGTTAACCCCAGTTCGTGCTTGACCTTGCTTATGACATCAATGAACTCGTCTAGAGGAACTGAACCATTTGGGAGGCATCCTCCGCTTATCAGACAGCCCGATGCTCCCTTGCTCTTTAGATGTGTGCAAAGCTCGAACAGTTCCTCTGGAGTTCGTGCAGGGTACATCGTATCCAAGACTATTCCGCCGCAATGCTTGCATTTCAATGCACAGCCCTTTCCCGTGACTGAGATTGTTGGAAAGGCTACAGGGGAGGAGCAATAACGGCGTGTTTTGTAGTGCATGAAACTGGGCGCATAGAAATGGATTGTCTTGCGTTCATCTGATAGCGAATCATGATCAAGAGTGTTCAATAGTTCTTCATTAGTCATCTGCCAGATGGCTTCGGGTGAGTGTCGCTTCATTCTTCTCTGAAAGGAAATATCTCGACTATCTTGTTAAGTCTTCGCTCGGGCAACAGAATTGACGCTTTAGAAGAGTGTTCATTCTCTGTCGTCGGCCGCGCCTTTTCTTGTCCTCATCATGTTCGTGTGCGCGCGTTTTGACAGATAGACGGTGGTCACTATGAGGATGGCTGTCATCGCTGCAAAGATGTAGATCAGGTTCTGAATGTTGTTCACATTCTCGGAGTAATGCTGTAAGTGTGTCTGGTATGAGGCGTTCATTGCTTGATACTTGTCTTGAAGCTGGCCATAGCTAGTTGAGAGAATCTGAAGGCTGTTCATAAGGTCTTGATAAGTCGCATTCAGGCCGAAAAGGTCTTGGTATGACGCATTCAGTTTGTCGAATCTTTGTTGAAGCTTTCCGTAGTCATCGGTGGCAAGCGTGTAGTTGCTCAGGAGGAGGTTGTATGTTGCGTTGAGACTGCTAAGTTGCGTCTGAAACTTCGAATAATTGCCGGCAAGTTCGTAATGCGTCGCGTTCAAACCCCAGAGGTTCTGATATGACGCGTTCAGCACGTTGAAGCTTTCTTGAAGCTGGCTGTAATTTCCTAGAAGGCTGTCGTACATCGTGTTTAAGTCGTCCAGTTCTGTCTGCAGACTTGAAAAGTTGCTGGCCAGTTCATCGTACATTGTGCTCATTTCGGCGAAGCTGCTCTGCAGTGCATAATATGTCAAGTTCATACTGGCAAAATCCTCTTGAAGTTGGGTGCAGTTGCCTAAAACCGTGGCGTAACTGGACAAGAGGCTTTCATAAATTGTGCTTAGGTTCTGAAGATTCGTCAGTAATCTAGTGAAGTTTTCAAGGAGTCCATTGTAAAGGCTTAGAGCTTTGGAAGAGATTATTATTATCGTCTGATTTTTGCGAATGTTCGTGATGTACAGGTGAACATATGTCTCATTTGATGAACTTAGTACAGTTGGAGCAATTTCCTCATCGCCGACCAAAAGAATGTACGGATAGCTCAACAACTCGGTGGGAATCCCAATTCTGCAGAAGCTTGGAGGGTTTTCAGCACCTGTAGCATTGAACCGCACAATCTTATTTCCCGTCTCCAGTCCAAGTCTGAACTCAAAATCAGAGATCAGTGAATTCGAGATCGTACTTACGTGGTGTGTTTTTCCATCTGATGTGACACGAAAGTCGGAGAACCTTCCAATGAGAGGCCAGTAGTCTTGGTTGCGTTCGTCTATCACGTAAGGTTGATCTCCTATTCCGTCTTGATTGAAGTCTTGATCTAAATAATCTCTCCAGTGATTTCCTTCACCGGTGTAGTTCCAGTAGTTCACAGAATCAGATGATGCTTGAATAATGTCGTCTATGTTGTTATGGTATATCGTGTTGTTGGTGCTGGCCAAGAGGTAGATCCCGAAGTCGTTTGAGTAAATGCTGTTGCCGGAAATCACGTCGCCAACAGATTGAAAGAGGAATATTCCGTAATGGTTGTCAAAGAAAACGTTGGCCTCAATAGTGTTGGCGCTGCAGGAGAAGAGAAACACTCCTAGGTCATTGCTAGAGATCATATTGTCCGAAACAACGTTGTTCGCTGAAGAGGAAAGATAAACACCATAGCCGTCGTTGGAAAACATTGTGTTGTTCAAGACAGCATTGTCTGTGCAGAAACGGAGACTTACTGCATTGCTGTTGTCTGTGAACGTGTTGTTCCTTATGATTACGCGGCTGGAACCTTCCACATATATTCCGCTGTCTGGCACGTTCGTTCCACTATTCTTTATCGTAAAACCCTCCACTGCGACATCATTTGCAGTAATATTGACTACACTATTGCTCTGATTGCCATCGATGAACGTGCGGTCCCGATCTTCACCGAACAGAGAAACGCTCTTGTTGACAACGACGTTCTCGACATATGTCCCATTGTGAACAATGATTCTATATCCCGAACTTGCGTGATTAATGGCTGCCTGTATCGTCGCATAGTCCCCTGGCACACTGATTTCGCCAGCGACGGCATTAACAGTTTTCGTGGGCTCCAACGCGGGCAAAATCACGACTAGACTCAAGATTATTGTGAAGAACATTCTGTCTTTCATCAATTGAATCACAATTTCTTCCATTAGCGCACAAAATTATTAAACGTTGAGGTGAGACATTCAATCCTCATCTCTTGGACAATACTTTGCCGAGGATGATAGAAGACACGGTTGCCAAGGAAAACGCAACAACAAAAACGGCGGCGTTGACGACGGGTTGCATAAGCGACCAGAGCACCGCTGAATAGGACGCCACTATGATAAAAGACAGCAGGAAGATCCTGACCATAACGCTGCGAATGCCAATTGCGCCTGCTTCTGGCTGCTGAGCAGGAAGATGATACAAGAGGTCTTGAGTCTGTTTCATCTGCTGATCTGAAGCAAGAACCACAAGATTCCTGTCAACATCCTGAAACTTCAAACTTAGAAGTGCATATCTCTGAAGCTCCCAAGGCCTTCTCTTCGGAAGAATCGTGATTATGTTGCTCTTTTCCATTTTTTTCAGTATTGTCTGAATCTTGCGGACAAATTGGACATCAGAAGTCTTTTCCTCACTATATAGTTTCCCGATTATGTCTTTAACATCGGGAAAGCGCATTTCCAGATGGAAAGAGGCAATCATCTTGGCAAGATCATATTGGTACTCACCTTCCCGCAAACGTATATTGATACTCTTGTAGTCTGCACCTAGCGCTTTCCGAAGGAATTCCGCTTCAATGTATGTTGGCCTAGCTTGGGACACTTCACGTCTCTCATTCAATAGTGTCAGTTGACAAAAGATAAAAAGACTTTGTATCAAACCCATGGTCAAACTGCCCCCTCTTCGAGTCGTGCGCCTGCGTTGTCAACGGAGTCTATGGAAAAAACCCGTAAATTGCTTTAGGCGCGAATATTATATTTGGGGGTGAAGCATGACGGATCGTCCAGAACGTGTCAGTTTGTCCTGTTTGCCGCTACATGCCAAACGCGGCCCATGCCAAGTGCCTCTGCACAAGAAATACAGAAGTCACTTTGAAATCATAGCATCGATGCTAGAGGCTATGAGGTACGTCGATGCAACCACGTTCACGCTAATGAAGCAAGCCCGCGTCAGCTATCGTTTGCTGAGGAAATATCTGGAGCATCTTGCTGAACTAGGTTTTCTTGAGACGAACATAAGAAGAGGTCGAATCTCTTACAGAACGAGCAATAGGGGAATTGAATACTTACAGCGGTATCGTATTCTGGAAGGCATGCTCTCACCTTTAGGACAGAGCAGGTCGACTCATATTACCTTCAAAGCCCGCTTTGAAGACTCCGAGAAGCCGCAACACGTTCGGGCGGATCTTGCAGCAGAGTTTCTAGGGAGGGAATGAAATCTGACCTATTCTGCATGGCGGAAAGGTGAGCGGAGCAGGGAATTCTTGTAATGTCCTCTTCTCCTTTCTGATTTGAGAAAAGCTCCGCTTACCCCGTATGCAACAAATATGAGAGCAGCCAATCAAAGAACGCCGACCTGCAGTCCATTATCCCTGGTCGTCTTTGTGAAACACGGGTCGCTCGCAAGCAATTTTCTGTGATAGTCACTGCTATTTCGAATCGAGAAGGCGCGGATCATTGCTGCTAAATCCTCGGCTTCACGCCGCAAAATCTCACATTTTGATCTGTCCATGGCTAGACAGAAGATGCAAGTTATGGTTCGCAGATCGCCTATCATGACCGCTATTCTTCTAGGCTCTTCTGCGAACGCCATACGTAGATTGCCTGATTGATTCGTGAGCTTTAAAATAGTCAACCCTCATGAGAGTCTATAGGACCTAGGGATTATGGATGCGGGCAAAGCAATTTCGTTCTGGTACCGTCGAGCGAGACTTGCCAGGCCAAGTTCGCGTTTCCTTGGGCTCTGCAATGAATCTTGGTCTTGTCCAAGGCAGGTTTGCGACGGAACCGACAACTGCCTATTTGATGACTTTTAGACATGGCAAGTGCGTAGCCAGCTGCGGTTTCTGTTCTCAGTCTAGGCAAAGCCGCGGTCGCCCGGATCTATTGTCAAGGGTCTCGTGGCCTGTTTTTCCAACCAATCGAATTCTCGAATCACTTAGAACAGTCAGTGTTCAGAGCAAAGTCAGACGTGTCTGCATACAAGCTCTGAATTACCCGAAAGTTCTTGCGCATCTGTGCGCCCTAACCAGAGCGGTTCACGAACGCGTGCAGATTCCGATTTCTATCTCATGCCAACCACTCAACCGTCAAAGCCTGAAGTCGCTCGCCGAGGCGGGAGCCGAGCGAATCGGAATCCCGTTAGATGCGGCTACGCGAAAAATCTTTGATAAGGTTAAAGGCAGACATATCGGTGGTCCATATTCGTGGGACAGGGTTCTCGAATTGCTAATTGATGCAGTTGGCATCTTTGGCCGAGGAAAGGTCAGTACGCACTTGATTGTAGGACTGGGAGAGACTGAGAAAGAAATGGTTGAGATCATTCAGCAATGCGCAGATATGGATGTTCTTCCTGGACTTTTTGCCTTCACGCCGATACGTGGCACGCCGCTCGAGAAGAGGGATCAGCCTCCAGTCCAAGCTTATAGACGACTTCAAGTTGCCAGACATCTTATCATGCACAGACTGAAAAGACCTGAAGATATGCGATTCGGTGAAAACAGCCAGATAGTCGACTTCGGAGTTGGGAGAGAAGCATTGAAGCAGATCATCAAGACAGGCACGCCTTTCGTAACGACTGGGTGCCCAGCCTGCAACCGCCCCTATTACAATGAAAAACCAAGAGGTCCAATCTACAACTACCCAAGAGACTTGACAGATGATGAGCTTGTCGAAATACGAAGGCAACTCGGTCTAGACTGAGGGGCAAAGCTTGAATGGACTCTATCTTCTTGATGCAAGCGTAACAGAGACAAATGCAGTGAAACTGAGACTCCTCAATGACAGCGGCGAGATCGAAGAAATTGTTGACACTAGCTATAAGCCATACTTCCTGGCGCCAAATCCCTTGTCCAAAGAGGACCAGACAATCGTTGATGGTTTTAGCGGCAAGACTCAGATCGTTAAGAAGAACGACATTTTCTCAGGCCAAACCCTAGAAATGACCGAGATTCGCTGGCCAAATCCGACAATAGCTCTGAAGTCAGCCAGAAAATTCAGCAAATGCTGGGAAAGTGAGATTGATCTTGCGAAATCCTATGTCTATGATAAAGCTCTGGTCTTTGGGGCCTTGCACTATAGGGATGGCTTGAAGCTGGCTCCGGCGTTACGTAGTGAGGCGCCAGGAAGATTCGAGGAGACCTTCAAAGAAGCGAAAGCAATAGATCCGTTGAAATATGCTCAGATTTCCTACTGGTCAACCATTATTGAGCAGCCGATACCAAACGTAGAGCCAAACCTTCTTGGCGCCGGAGAGGCCAACGCAGAACGAGTTCCTATCGGATGGATGCTCTCAAGGATCGCAAATATCCCCTTGCCTGAATCTCTCACAAGCAAACACGTAAGCCATTGGATAAAATCGATAATATATACGTACTTGAGAAAGAACAATTTTCTGATACCGACGCCTGAGGAATTACGAAGAGGAAGGCAGCCCCATCGGGTGACTGGCGCCCTAACTGTTTCGCCTATCGCGGGCACATATTTCAACACGGTGGTGTGTGACTTTGAGAGCCTGTATGCGAGCTGCATTGACAGCTTCAACTTGTCATACGAAACTGTTGACTGCAATCACGATGAGTGTAGAAGGAGCAAAATTCCGGATTTGGACCATCACGTCTGCATCAAGAGAAGAGGCTTCTACTCAATACTCATCGGTGCTCTGAAAGAGCTGCGCATCAGACTTTTCAAACCGGCTACTAAAGATGATTCAGTGACTGAGGAAGAAAGAAGAATCGCAGTTGCAGCAGCAAAGCTTCTGAAGTTGCTTGCAGTTTCGAGTTACGGCGTCACTGTCAGAATTCATGGGCTGGCGTGTCCGCCTCTGGCTGAAGCCATAACCGGCTATGGGCGCTACATACTCAGAGAAAGCTGGAAGACGGCAGAAGCCAACGGTTTACGTCCACTCTACGGTGACACCGACTCACTATTTCTGGATGGCGCCTCAGACGAACAGATAGCTTGGCTCATCGCAACTGTCAGAACAAGGTTCCACTTGGACTTGGCGATTGACAAGCGTTACAGCTTGTGCATTCTGCCAAAGGCCAAGAAGGCATATCTAGGGATATTGGCCGATGGAACACCATACATCAAAGGCGTCACAGCGATCAAATCAAACTCTGCAGGATACACAAGCAAAGTCTTTCTACGATGCGCAAACGCTATTGCTCAAGTCAGGAATCATGAGGAATATGAGCGTGCCAAGGAGACAATCAGAGACATAGTGCGGAGAGCCATAGACGATTTGAAAAACAAAAGAGTGGAGCTCGAAGACCTGAAGTATTCCGTCAAGTTATATTTCGATCCCAACGAAAAAACCTTGGACATGAAAACCTCACCTCAGCCGTACCAGACTGCCTTGCAGCTTATCCAATCAGGAAAAAAACTGAGGCAGGGAGATACAATTTCCTTCGTGAAGGTGAAACCCTTCAAATATGGAAACAGGGTCTTCACTGTTAAACCCTCGGAACTCATAACAAACCTCTCAGAAATTAATGCGAATGACTACGTCCGCAACTTATTGACGGCTTTAAATCAGACTTTTGAACCCATGGATATCAAGCTGGAACTTGAGAGAAGAGCCGATATTTCCAAATGGTTAACATGATTTGGCTCTGAAGCGTCGCCATTGTCCAGTACAAAATTTTATATACTCTGAGTAGATAATCTGCTAAATACCCGAGGCTGAAATGACGGATACCGGAAAGCTTCTAGCGTGTTCTTTGCTCGCACTTCTCGGATTCTCATACTGCTACGTCGTCGCAAGTGCCAAGGCGAACAATACCTCAGAGCATCTAAGAACCTACGACTCTCCAGGAGGAACCTCACCAATCAGTCCAGATCCAAATTATGCTGATGATGATTACGAGGCAATTTGTTCACAATATGTCATCCCAATAGTTGCGGCAGCGGACGAGGAATTCATGCGCATTGGCTACCGGATATTCCCCGACAGACTGGTGAGCTGGAAAGAAGCAATTATGGACATTGTTGAGAGGGCTGATAACTACATTCACGACAGGTACAGCATCAACTTCAGAGTTGTCTCCTTTATCACGTGGAGTAGCAGCAATTACACTAATCAAGACGAATTCCTTCATCACGAATTGGCGGATCAGACAGGTTGGAATCCATCGGTAAGAGGTAAGACGATACTTCTGGGATTCACGGGACAAGAAATGGTTGATCAAGAGGGTCAATTGGTTTTCGGGATCTCGTTCAATCCTGATTTCAACGGCACTCGAGCGGCTTTGGTCCGATCCAGAGCCTACTGGATGGATGATCAGATTGTGCATCATGAGATCAGCCATCTGCTGGGTCAGACCGATCACTGCCGTCGAGACGATTGTGTAATGAGCACAAAAATAAGACGCGTGTACACGTGGGCTGACGATAGTTGGATTTGACCAGTGTTTGACGATGTGTGTTGGCTTTTCTTGACGCATGATTACTGTTCGGGATGCGAGCAAAAAGTTTTAGTTGGGGTTCAGGGTTATGTTAATCCCATATTCTGCAAGGGACATGCAGGGAGCTGTTATCGTCCGTTGTGGTGGGTAGGGGGTGGCTGTACTGCGAGATAAGAAGGTAATTGCAGCGTTAGTGCTGGTGACTTGCTTTATGATTGTTGCGACGGCATATGCATCAACTCAAACGGTCGAGGGAGTTTCTGCTCGCATTCTCAGCGTCCAGTCGGTCGTTGGAGAAGAGGTTGAGGGAAAGCCATGTTTGGAAATATCTGACCCTCTTGACCCTTGGACACAAGAAGCAATAGGAAACGAGTCATTAGAAGTGCGCGTGAAGTCGCCATATTATGACTCTTGGTTGTTAGCTCCTCTGTGGGATGGTACCTACAAGTGCTTCAAGTATAGCGGCACGTATTACATCATTGACTGTGGTCATAATGTTGATTATGTGCCCCCGTACGCAAATGCTGGGGGAATCATAGGTGGCGCCTGGTCGGGTCTTGGAGCTTGTTGGGCCGCGGTTGGTGTGATTAAGATAAGAGGACGCTCAAGACCGAAAGTCGATGATAGAGTCAAATCCTGAGACCGCAACTAGACGTTCACGAGTTGAACCGAAGTGCACGTCGTAGTGTGCAGTGTCCTCATTGGCTCGTTCTGTTTCCTCGCTGTCGCCCCCTGACGGTGACATGGTCAGGCTATGAGCCGGTTTATCTTGGTCTTATTTGCTTTTTCTTTGTTTGACTGCTTGATCCTCTGAAGTGCAGGTTTGCTCTGGTGCTTTGTTTGTCGTAGTCAGCGTTCTGAATCCTTACCGCATGGTTTTCAGCAATGCCTTTTAGATGGCGTTTGCGAGTGGGTCGAAGCGTCGACAAATGGATTCTGAAGATCTTGTATGGGGGCTATCGTTAAGCCTACATACGGTTTGTCGAGAGGTGTTGGGTCTCTTCGCAGAAAAATCTATGTAAGGGGTGAGTGTTATTGCTTTGCTAAGATGGTTGGTGTAGGGTTTGGTGGAAGCGCCTGTGGAAGATAAGAGAATTTCGCTTGAAGAAGCAGTCAAGCTTGTTTCTGACGGTTCGCATTTGTTTTGGGGCGGATTCGGTTTTCAGCGTCCGCCTATGGCTTTTGCTCATGAACTCGTGCGGCAGAACAAGCGCAATTTGACTATATACACGTGCGGCTCTGAGATGGACCTTGACATATTGTCAGGGGCCAGAGTGGTTTCCCGTCTTGAACTTGCGTTCTACGCAATTGAGGGCATAGGTCTGGTCCCTAATATTCAGCGTAGAATTCGGGAGGGCGTGATAGAGATTGAGGATTATTCCAATTTGGCTATGGTTATGCGTTTCTTAGGAGGGGCTTTGGGTGTACCGTTCATGCCGCTGAAGAGCATGCTGGGAACTGACTTGCTTGCCAAGAAACGATTCAGAGCCAAGAAGGCGGAACTGATGGATTGCCCGTTCACAGGGGAAAAGGTGGTGCTTGTCCCGTCCGTGCGTCCTGATTTCAGCATCATACACGCGCAGCGCGTGGATAGAGAAGGAAACGTCCAGATAGACGGCATCAGAGGCGAAGACGTAGAGGGGGGTAGAGCTGGCAAGAAAGTGATAATTCTGGCTGAGGAGATTGTAGATTCGGAGTTTATTCGAAATCAGCCTGACCAGACCGTGATACCGAACATTTACGTGACGCATGTTGTTGAATGTCCATGGGGTTCGCATCCGATGATGGTCTACAACTGTTATGATTACGATATGGAGCACGTTCGAATGTACTACAACCAGTGCAAAACTGAAGAGGGCTGGCAGAAATATTGCACCGAATACATAACAAGCTTGAGCAATCATATGGAATTCCTTCAGAAAGTAGGGATCGATCGGCTTATGAAACTCAAGGCTAGGAGGCCGCTTCCGTATTAGTGAGAAGGAGGAAAGGAAATGACAAAGAATTATGCGAAACCCGCGGAATTCAGCACGCTGGAACTTATGGCAGTTTGCGGTTCAAAGCAGATCAAAAACCGTGAAGTCGTCTTCATAGGCACAGGTCTGCCGCTAATCGCCGCGATGCTGGCTAAGAAGACCCATGCTCAAGATGCCAAGATCGTCTACGAGGCAGGGTTCATTGACTCAAACGCCAAAGACATAGCTCTTTCCATTGCGGATTCCAGACTCGGATACCATGCGGCCGGGGCCATCGGCCTGCTGGAAACATTGGGCCTATTGCTTCAGGGCGGACACGTGGACTTGGGTTTCGTAGGCGCAGCACAAATCGACGAGTACGGGAACATAAACACAACTTACATTGGCAGCTTTGAAAAACCAACAGTGAGGCTCCCAGGCAGCGGAGGCGGGAACGACATAATCAGCTCGGCAAAACGCATAGTTGTCATAATGACCCATGAAAAGAGAAAAATGGTCAAGAAGCTCGATTACCTCACAAGCCCAGGGTTCCTAGATGGCCCCGGAGCAAGAGAAAGGGTCGGTTTGACCGGCGGCGGACCTTCACTTGTCGTGACGAATCTCTGCCAAATGGACTTCGACCCAAACACAAAACGTATTAGACTGGCCACGGTTCATCCTGGAGTCACTGTACAGCAGATTTTGGAGAACTCGGGCTTTGACGTCATTGTCCCAAAGAAGGTGCCTGAAACCGAGCCACCAACACGTGAAGAACTGGTTCTATTGCGAGCAATTGATCCTAGCGGGATTTATATTCCTAGAACTGGATAAGAACGCGTTTACTACTGGCTTTCAGTTCCCTCTCATTGGGATTCGCCCATGAATCCTACGCAGCTAGAACTAAGCATTCGGAGGGGCCTTCTTTTCGGGGAGTTTCGGCCTCTGTCTCGTAATCTGCTCAACTATCTTCCAGAACTCTTCTTCAGTCAAGCCCTTGCGGAGTTCTCTTAGAAGCTTCTTGATTTGATAAAAGGTCATCTGAGCTTCTCCTTTGTCCAGCCTTTCGTGAATTCCCCTGATTCTCCTGGAGATTTCATCAATCTGCATCGGAGTAGCCTTTATCTCAGCCTGTTTAAGCCAATTCTCGATCAAGGGTTTCCCTGAATATCGTCCCAAATAGAACACAGGCTCTCTACCGACAATCCCAGGTGGGAACGGCACGTACAAGAGCGGTTGATCTAGAACTGCTTGAACTCTTTCATCCACTTCCCATGAAAAGGCGTTCTCGCCGATCACTGGTTTGTGGAACTGTATGGGCAACGCAAAGGCTTTTTCGGCCAGTTGTGAAAGTCTGTAGAGTTTGTCGAGTTCTATCCCTGTGTCAATGTCATACAGCAGCTCCAAGGCTGTGACAACTTCCTCGAATGGTGTTCCCCCTGCTCTTTCTCCATAGCCTGAGGCGCAAGTCTGCACATAGGCTACTCCTTCCTCCACAGCCGCCAAGGCGTTTGCCGTTGCCAAGCCGAAATCGTTGTGGCAATGAACTGAAAACGGGACTTCCTTGATCTTGAGAGTTGAAAAGCCTTCATGGATGTGCGAGATCAGATATCGCATGGAAAGCGGTCTCAGGAATCCTACTGTGTCGGCAATCACCAATCTATCCGTTCCTGCTGTGACAACTGCTTTGAATATCATCAGAATGTCCTCAAGCGGCGTCCTTGCTCCGTCTTCCAACACGAAATCGACTTTAACTCCGTGCCTCTTTGCGTAAGCAATCGTCTCAACAGTTTTTTCCAAGGCTTGCTCCTTGGTCATTTTCAAACGACTCTCAAGGTGTATACCATTGAATGGCGCAACTACAGTGATTTCCCTTACTCCACACTCCAGGCAAGCATCGACTTCGCCCTTTGTAATGCCTGCTGAAGCTGCAAGATTCGCTTGCTGGAAACTTTCGTTCGCGATCTTCTTCACCGTGTTTTTCTCTTCTTCGGAGAGTGCTGGGTAGCCGACGGTTATTATAGACACGCCCATCTCGTCCAGCATTTTCACAAACTTGACCTTCTCTACGTAAGTCAAGAATACGGTGGGTGTGTGGGTAGTCTCTCTCAGCGTGTAATCCCAAATGTAGACTCTCTCGGGAAGCTTTGGAGGCAAGTTTTTTCTAAGGCGATTGTAATTCGCTATTAGCCCTTGGGCCTCAAGCTTCTTGAATATGGATTTTCTCATGTCGATTCACGACCTGATAAACCGGGCTGCAGCAACTTCTTAATCTGTGAGCGTTTATATAAGAATTCTATGTCTATGTGAGACGTGTGGGCAGTAATGGACTTATTCGAAGCGATCGAAAAAAGAAGAAGCATAAGAAAATACGTGTCAGAACCTGTAAAGAGCGGAGACCTGAAGCAGATTCTTGAAGCTGCGCGCCTAGCACCTTCTGGCGGGAACCGTCAACCATGGTCCTTTATAGTGGTCAAAGAGCCAGAGACCAAGAAGGCGCTGTCCATTGCTTCCAATGACCAGAAATGGATCTCGGATGCTGATGTCGTTGTTGTGGCACTGGGAGACCCTGCTGTCTATTCTTCACCTCTTTCTTTGACAGGCAATCGTCATAAGCAAGATACTATGATAGCAGTAGAACACATGGTTCTGGCGGCGACCGCTCTTGGCTATGGAACCTGTTGGATCGGTGCTTTCAAAGAGGATGAAGTGAAAAGGATTTTGAAGATTCCGGAGAGCCTCGCAGTTGTTGCTCTTCTTCCAATTGGCGTCCCCAATGAGGATCCGCCTGCGAAACCGAGAAAGCATCTAAGTGAGGCCTTTTTCGGAGAGGCCTACGGAGTTCCACTTGAGTTATGAGATTGCCCGCTTTCTGTATCCTCGATCAGGGTACTGACAAACCTTTTATTTGGAATTGAAGCAAATTCACAGTTAAGGTGTCAAGATGGGCGGCAGTCCAGGTAGCTTCTAGCTCGGGGTTTTCGTCGGCTTTATTATCACTGTGATTCTTGGTGCGATAATTCTAATTATCGGTCACTTGGTTGGCGGTTTCGTTGCTGGTTATATAGCGCGGGGCGGAATGGGCAGAGGAGCCTTAGCAGGTTTTGTTGCCGGGATACTTGGTAGCATAATCGTTGCCATTCTAGCAATCGGTGGTCTAACGGCTGTGGGTAGTCTGTTTGGCGGAGGGCTAGGTGGCTTCCTAGGAGCTATAATCGGTGCAGTATTGGCGTTGGTTGCGGTTATATTGGGTTTCTTTGGAGCGATACTGGCGGCGATTGGCGGGCTAGTGGGCGGAGCCATAGCAAGGTAGCCCTCACGAGGCTTTTCACTTTCTTATTGTTCCTTAATTCTAGCAGGAAGTCTTCTTTTGTCTTCTGTGAAAGGGTTTATATAGAAACCTGAACGAGTGTGTCCACAAAAGCCTGAGCTTTGGTGATGTCCCCTTGGATTTTGAGTTGACAGCAGAACAGAAGATGGTAGTAGATACGGCAAAGGATATTGCGAAGGATTTTGGTCCCGAATATTGGCGGGAGAAGGACAAGAAGCACGAGTTCCCTGAAGATTTCTGGAGAAGCCTGATAGAAGCAGGGTTCACAGGCATCGTTGTTCCAGAGAAGTACGGTGGCGGAGGCATGGGAATGTTTGAGATGATCTTGGCTATGGAAACTCTTGCCTCAGAGGGCTGTGGCTTGGCTGGGGAATGGTTCTTGTGTTTGTCCAGTGTTTTCGGCGGTCTGTCCATCGAAAAGCATGGAACCGAGGCTCAGAAAGAGAAGTATCTGCCGAAGATCGCAAAGGGCATGGAATTTTGCCTGAGCTTGACCGAGCCAGATGCAGGAACGAACACTCTAAACATTAAGACGGCGGCCATGAAGGAAGGCAGCGAGTACAGAATCAACGGACAGAAGATGTTCATTTCTGGTGCTGACCGCGCTAAAGGAATGTTGCTCGTTACGCGGACGACGCCTTTGGAGAAGGCTGCTAAGCGTACGCATGGATTGAGCCTGTTTGTTGTCGATTTGCCTAGCCCTGCTGTAGAAATAATTCCTATCGAGAAGCATGGGATCAATTATTCGAAGACTTTTGAGATGTACATCAGCGATTTGAAGGTTTCTCAGGACTGCTTGATGGGCGAGGTGGATAAGGGTTGGTACTTGCTTCTAGACACTTTGAATCCTGAGCGGATGAGTTTCTCGGCTGTGTCATGTGGAATTGGGTCGTTGGCGATCAAGAAGGCCGTAGACTACGCGAAGGAGCGTAAAGTGTTTGATTCACCTATTGGTGCGCATCAGGGCATACAGTTTCCACTGGCCGATGCGAAAGCGAAGATTGAGGCAGCTAGGTTATTGAATTACAAGGCTGCATTGCTGTTCGACAAAGGGCTAGATTGCGGCGCGGAGGCAAACATGGCAAAGGTAGCAGCTGTGGACGCTGGCATTGAGGCAGTCTACAATGCTATGCAGACTTTCGGCGGGTATGGGTATGCGGTGGAGTATGACGTGGAGCGGTGGTGGCGGGAAATAAACTTGGTGAGACTAGCGCCTATTACGCATCAGATGGCACTAGCTTTCATAGGGCAGCATGTGCTGGGACTGCCAAAATCATACTGAGCTTCACTGAGCCTTTAGAAGCCAAAAATGCTTTCAGTCTGACACAGGAGACGCAGTGGAGGTTCGGCTCATCGTCAAGTGTGATGAAGCAGGCAACCATTATTCCTCTCGTTCAGTTAGGCTCAGAGAGCCTTACGAGGAACCCGGAGGGCAGTCGAATCAACTGTGAGAATCCTTTAGACCGAGCAGCATTGATAGTGAACTTTCATTGGTTCTGAGAAACCTTTTTAACAAAACTGAACTCTAACAATTGTTCATTTAGGGAAGAAGGTAAAACTCGATGAGTGAGATTAAGCAAGTAGCGGTTTTGGGCGCTGGGTTAATGGGGCATGGAATAGCTCAGGTTGCAGCTCAAACTGGCAAATATGAAGTTACTATGCGGGACATTGAGCAGCGGTTCGTTGACAATGGAATGAATATGATTCGGGGAAGCCTGCAGCGGTTTGTTAGTAAAGGTCAGATTACGGAGCAACAGATGAACGAAATCCTCGCAAGAATTCGTACGACGCTTGACCTCAAGGAAGCAGTCTCGAACGCTGACTTGATAATCGAGGCCGCTCCAGAAAATGTTGACTTGAAGAAGGCTCTGTTTCGGGAAATTGACAACTATGCACCTTCGCATGCGATCATTGCCTCGAACACTTCGTCTGTAAGCATTACGGAGATTGCTTCTGCAACTAGGCGTCCCGACAAAGTGTGCGGCATGCACTTCTTTAATCCACCTCAGCTCATGAAACTGATTGAAGTGATCAAGGGGGCCAAAACCTCAGACGAAACTGTTCGAGCGGTTTTGGAAGTGGCCAAGAGGCTGGAGAAGGAAACAGTTCTCTGCAAGAAGGACAGTCCAGGATTTATCGTTAATCGTATCCTGATTCCGGCATTGAATGAGGCCGTTGCCCTGTACTGGGAAAGTGTTGCTGACAGGGATGACATTGATAAGGCTGTGAAGCTGGGTTTGAATTGGCCAATGGGACCATTGATGCTGTTGGATTATATCGGTGCGGATACGACGCTCGCTATTGCAGACGTCTTGACGAGAGAACTTGGAGACAAGTTCCATCCAACAATTGGGTTGCAGCAGATCGTGAAGGCGCAACTGCTTGGGAGAAAGTCTGGTAAGGGCTTCTATGATTGGACGCAGAAGTAGGTGAATACGGGTGGAGTTCAAGTACATCATCTATGAGAAGAGCGAGGGAATAGCCACAATAACACTGAATCGACCTGAAGCGTTGAACGCCTTCAGCAAGGAGGTCATTGACGAGGTTCTAGCGGGTTTGGAGGATGTGAGAAGCGATGATAGTGTTAGGGTTGTGGTTTTGACTGGGGCCGGAGAAAAGGCGTTCTCAGCTGGTGCGGACATTAAAGCCATGATTGGAATGAACGCGTTGAAAGCTAGGGCGCTTTCGTTGATGGGTGAGAAGCTGTGTCTTGCTTTTGAGAATTTGGAGAAGCCTGTCATTGCTGCAATAAACGGTTTTGCTTTAGGCGGCGGATTAGAAGTGGCTATGTCATGCGATCTCAGGATTGCTTCGGAAAGCGCGCGTGTGGGACAAACCGAAATCAACATAGGCTTGATTCCAGGCTGGGGTGGAACGCAAAGGCTCACACGATTAGTCGGCAGGACAAAAGCAAAAGAGCTTGTTTTCACTGGCCGAATGATTGATGCGAAAACGGCTGAGCAGCTTGGCATAGTCAACATGGTTGTGCCTGCGGACAAGTTCCGAGAAACCGTTAGGCAGTTTGCCTCAGATCTGGCTAGTAAGGCGCCTGTGGCTCTCAAAGTCGCCAAATCTCTGATAGACAAGGGCGCCGAGATAGGTCTGGAGTCGGCTCTTGCGTTTGAGCGCGAAGGCTTTGGCGTAGTAGCCTCAACGGAAGACTTGCAGGAAGGCGTCAAGGCGTTCACGGAAAAACGGAAACCAGTCTTCAAAGGAAAATAGGGAATTTTCCGTCTCTTCTTTCTTGTAGCGGACCTTTTTATCTCTGCTTTCAAGCAATGCTTGAGAACGCTTGAAAGCGTTTATATGGGGCATGCTGAGAACCTAGAACATTTAAATGCGTTGCTGAAAGTAGGGAAGCGAATCACAAGATGAAAGCCATCATATTCGGTCCGCCAGGGTCTGGGAAAGGAACCTACGCCTCAAGATTGCAGGTTAAGCTTGATCTCGACGTTATTGCAATGGGCGACATTTTCCGAGAGATTATTAAAGAAGATACACCCTTGGGCAAGAAAGTCAAAAACTACGTGGAAAAGGGCGCACTCGTGCCGGACGAGATTGTGATTGAGGTTCTGAAGCAGCGCTTAGGGAGGGTCAAGAGCGTGAAGGGTTTCGTTTTGGACGGTTTCCCACGAACCCTCGATCAGGCGGAAGCTCTCGACAGGATTGTGAAGATCGACGTGGTCATCCAGCTTATCGTGCCTGAGTGGATAATCGTTGAGCGCTTGTCAACGCGGCGAATATGCAGGAAGTGTGGCGAGGTCTATAACGTGCGATACTTGAAGCCGAAAGTTGAAGGAGTGTGCGACAAGTGCGGTGGGCAGTTGTACCAGCGTTCGGACGATACTGAAAAGGTGATTAGAGATAGAATTCAAGTTTATGAGCGTCAGACTCAGCCAATCCTGAAGCACTATAAGGAAAAGAATCTTCCTTTTGTTGAGTTCAAATGCGAGAAACTGGACATACCGCCTGAAGTCGCTGTTGAGGCAATTTTGAGGGGTTTAGAGCGAATAAAGCTAGCCTAGAGAGATAAAAAAAAAGAAAAGATGAAAACGAAGAATGTCGGCAGAACGCTTCCTTATTGAGAAGAGGGGTCTAATAGTCGCCCAGTTCCTTCTTGAACGCTGCGGCTAGATCTTTTCCCCAGTTGTCGATGGCCTCTAGTCTTCCGTCGAAGAATCTCAGGACTGGCGGTTCGAATGTGAATTTCAGTCCTTTCACTAGGTTTCTGTGTTTGTATAGCCAGTTTATTCTGTCGATTGCGTACTCCATGTGGGAAACCGTGTAGACTCGTCTTGGGAGCGCAATTCTTGTCAGTTCTATGTCAGCCATGACTTCCTTGCCTTCTTTGTCTCTGTCTACCGAAATGGTGCCCCTTTCCATGCTTCTTATTCCGGAGGCTATGTAGAGCGCAGCTGCTAAGGCTCCTGCTGGGTATTGAGGTTGTTTGACGTGCGGCAAGAATTTCATTGCGTCCAAGTGGCAGGCTAATCCGCCTGGCGGTGTCACTACTGGAATGCCGGTTTCGCCGAGTCTTTTGACGAAGTACTTTATTTGCTCGACTGAGCAGCCTGCAACGGCAGGGTCCACCATTTCGCGGACACCTACAGCCATTGCACCCACTTCCCTCATGGACATGCCGCCGTACGTGTAGAAGCCTTCATACACCGGAAGCCAAGGTCGTATTTTGTCAAACAGTTCCTTGTTGTTTGTAGCTATCATGCCGCCTCTGACAGAGGTGTTCTTTCTTCCGCTCATGTAAAATAGGTCCACGATGCCGCACATTTCTTTGGCTATTTCCGCAACCGTCTTGTTTTCGTAGCCTTTCTCTCGTTGTCTTATCATGTAGGCGTTTTCGCAGATGAGGCTGCCATCCAAGACGAGCATGAGGGCATTTTCGTTGCAGATCTGTCTGATTTCTTTCATGTTCTTCATCGAAAATGGTTGTCCACCAATCAGGTTAGTTGTTGCTTCAAAGCGCACGAAAGGCACTTTCTCTTTCCCGTACTTCTTGATCACGTCCTTGAGCTTCTGCGGGTCTATGCATCCCTTGAAGGGGTTAGTGCTCTCTGTCTTCAGCGCTTCATCGTAGAAGATCTCCAGCACCGTACCTCCTACCAGTTCAATGTGCGCTCTAGTAGTTGTGAAGTGGTAGTTTGTTGGGACGACATCACCCTGTTTGATGAAGACCTTTGCCAGCAGGTGTTCTGCTGCTCTGCCTTGGTGAGTGTTCATCACGTGCTTGTACCCAAGGACATCATCCACCGCTTTGGCGAATTCGTAGAAAGTCATACTGCCTGCATAGGCGTCATCAGCGTTCAAGAAAGCGGCGAACTGGTTGTCGCTCATCGCGTTTACGCCGCTGTCGGTGAGCATGTCGAGGAATATGTCCTTGGTTTTGAGCAAAAATGTGTTGTAGCCACCTTCTGCGATGGCTTTGAGTCGCTCATCAACTGGTATCAGCGAGATCCTTTGAACCATCCGCGCCTTGTGCATCTCGATCGGAATTTCCTTTCCTGAATGCAGTTTTATTGACATTGTCTAAACCTCGTAAGTGTTGCTTTAATCAGGATCGTGTTTTAATATTTCTTTTGGTTGTGGCTCAGTTCTTTCAATGTCATTCTGATTTCTGACCAAAAGTTATATGTGATGGGGTGAGTGTTGAGGTTTTTCTTGCGGCTTGGAGGAAATGTATTGCCTGACTCCCGTGTATTATTGGAAGAGAGTCCTGGGAAACGTGTGCTTCTTCTTGGCAACGAGGCCATAGCCAGAGGGGCTCTGGAGGCTGGCATAGGAGTTGTAACGACGTATCCTGGCACGCCGGCATCCGAAGTTGGCGACTCCTTAGCAGCTATTGCTACGAAGGCAGGTTTGTATATGGAGTATTCTGTCAACGAGATGGTTGCTGTCGAGGTTGCCGCGGGGGCCGCAAACTGTGGCGTTAGAGCGCTCACGGCTATGAAGCATGTTGGGCTGAACGTGGCTGCGGACATGCTCATGACCCTAGCCTACGCAGGCGTCAGAGGGGGTTACGTAATGGTAACTGCTGACGACCCCGAATGTCATAGTTCCCAAAATGAGCAGGACAACCGTTTCTATGCTTTGTTTTCAAACCTGCCGTGCTTAGAGCCTTCTGATCCTCAGGAAGCTAAGGAAATGACTATTTCGGCGATTGAAATCTCTGAAAAACTTGAATTGCCCGTGCTCTTGAGAACCACTACTCGGGTCAGCCACACTCGCGGGCCAGTTGTCTACGGCGAACTCACGAAGCCGAATCTGAAGGGCAGGTTCATCAGGGATGTGAAGCGCCTAGTAATGGTGCCAGCCAATTCAAGACCAAAGCACAGTGTTTTCCTTAGAACCATGGAGAGAGCCAAAGAGATCAGTGAAGCATCCGCTCACAATAGAGTCACACGGGAAAGCAAGAATCGCGGGTTCGGCATAATCTCCTCAAGTTCGGCCTACAACTATGCAGTCGAGGCAGCAGACCTGTTGGGCTTGGGTGCCAACTTTCTGAAACTGGGAATGACTCATCCGCTTCCCGAGAAAATGATCGGTGAATTTCTTAGAAATCATCGAACAGTGGTTGTCGTTGAAGAGTTAGAACCCTATTTGGAGATGCAGGTCAAAGCGATAGCCAAAGACCGTGCGCCCAATATCGACATTCATGGCAAGCTTGGTAAAGCGCATTTTTCGAGAGAAGGCGAACTGTCGACGCGCGAAGTTGTAGCAGGCTTGGCAGAGATAACTGGCAGAAAACTGCCGATAGACTTCAAGGGCATTGATGAGAAATATGCTAAGGTTGCGAAGGATCTTCCTCGAAGACCGCCAGTCTTGTGCGCTGGATGCCCGCACAGAGCGTCCTTCTATGTCATAAGAAAGGCCGGAGGTGAAGGGGCACTGTACCCAACAGACATTGGTTGCTATGCTCTGGGGATTGCTCCGCCGCTCAATGTTGGTGATATAATGATTTGCATGGGCGCCAGTTTGGGAACTGCGCAGGGAATTAGCAGGGTGACGGGTGCGCCTACGATTGCCGTGCTTGGAGATTCGACATTCTTCCATGCAGCCTTGCCTGGGCTGGTCAATGCGGTTTACAATAGCGCCAAAGTGACTCTGGCCGTCTTGGATAATGCTACAACCGCGATGACGGGACATCAACCGCATCCAGGCACCGGTCTAACGGGCATGGGTAGCCCCTCAGAGAAAGTCGCCATTGAGAAGGTGGCGGAAGGCTGTGGCGTTAAATATGTCAGGGTAGTTGATCCTTTTAAGCTTAAGGAATCACAGAGAGTTTTGAGAGAAGCTTTGCAGCAAGCTGGGCCTTCAGTTGTTGTTTTCAGGGCGCCATGTGTCTTGATGGACGTGAGGGAAAAGAGGCGCATGGGCGTGAAGATCGTACCTTATGAGGTAACCGAGGCATGCACGAACTGTATGGTATGCATCAAGCTGCTGGGTTGCCCGGCATTGCTCGTTGAGGACGGAAGCGCGCATATAGATGAGTCTCTGTGCACCGCCTGCGGACTTTGCGCTCAGGTGTGCCCCTATAAGGCGATCGAGGCAGGGAGTGCAGGGCAATGAAGGAGTTTAACATTGTCTTAGCCGGTGTCGGCGGGCAAGGGACGATTCTTGCTGCTGAGATTCTGGGTACGGCTGCGGTGAAAGATGGCCTGAATGTTCGGGTCAGCGAGATCCATGGGATGGCCCAGCGTGGGGGCTCAGTGACTTCGACTGTTCGCATAGGCAATAATGTTCTTTCTTCCACTGTTATGTGGGCAAAGGCTGATGTGCTCTTGGGGTTTGAGCCGCTTGAGACGTTGCGAAATCTGAGGTACGCTTCAGAGAAGACACTGGTCATAGTCAGTGATGAAAGGATTCCGCCGCCTGAGCTTGCGGCAAAGAATCTGGCCTATCCAAGCATGAGCGATATAGTTGTGCAGATCAATCGTTTGGCAAAGAAAGCCATCGTCGTTGAGACTGAGCGATTGGCTGCTGAGGCTGGAAGCGTTCTTACGCGAAACATGGTTCTGCTGGGGTCTTTGGCGGCAGCTGGAAAACTGCCCGTCAAAACAGAAAGTTTGATGGAATCTCTTGAGGAGCTTGTTCCAACTAAGCATGTTGAAATGAATGTTAAGGCTTTCAAGCTTGGGTATGATTACCTAAGGAAGCGCGCTTAGCTGGTTGATGTCTTCGGGGTCGTCGGGTCTTCCTTTTTTTCGTTGTCCAAAATCGCTTTCAATACGTTTTGGAATATCCTCATGTCCGAGACATTGACTATTGGAATCTGGAGACTTTTCTCGATCTCGTATAGTCTCTCGTATTTCGGGTATTTAACGTAGCAGATTTGGCTTATTGGAAACTCTTTCTTCCTGATTTCCTCTTCGAAGGACTTGTCATAGACCTCTAAGCACAGCAGGCATCCGTCTATCCAGTAGAGTCTGCTGATGCCATAAGTTGCGGCGCACCACGCTATGTTTGCCATCGAGCGTTTGTCCAGCCCCAGAACGTTGATCTTGTTTGTTGGCGCGATTTCGACGTCCATTCATGTTCACTCTGTGAAGCGCGTGTTGAGCACTTCTTTGACTTTTATAGTTATTTTTGGTCCAAGCCCGTAGACGGTTTCAGACCAGTTGTCAACATTGACTAGTGCGTTTAGAGGTGTCTGGTAGGATTTAAGGATTGATACTGCCTTCTCGCGTCCGATGTTTGGCAGGCTGGCCATGAAGTATATTTGAGCGTCGGTCGTGCTGTCAATCTTCTTGAATGCATGAACTGTGGGCGTTCGCTTTTCGACTATCTGTTCTTGGCGGGCGGCCACGTAGAGAAAGTCAACTGTCTCCTTCCATGATGTTGTGTTTACTATGGCTATGCCGTTTCTTGCGAGATTGAACATGGCTCCCCAGACGGCGGCAGGTTGAATTCGGCTATATTTGTAGATTATTGGGAGGTACCCTTCAAGGAGGATGAGGGACTTTGGGTAAACCTCTTTCAGTCTGAACAGCTGTTCGAAGAGAAAACGTCTTGTGAGTGTGTAGACGAAGTCTTGAACAGTTTTTCTTTCGACCGCGCAGATATCAGATAGGACGTAGTCGCCTTTCTCCAGCATCGCGGTTTGCACGTCTACACCTCGCTCCGTTAAACCCTTAACGATTTTGGGTGCAGAGTTGGCTTCACGGCAGTCAATGATGATCTTCGGTTCTTCTCTCTTTTCGTTTTTCTTCTCTTTTAGGAATGGTAGTAAGGTTTCAGTTCCAGACATAGCCTAGACCTTCCCCTAGCTGATTGCCAGGTGAATAGCTATTATGCTGGTGGATATTTGACACTTGTTGACAAAATCAAGCAGAAATTGGGATAAACAAAAGCGAGAATGTGACGATAAAAAGGGAGTTGAGTGTGTTTATGGTCCTTTCTTTGTGATTTCCTTTACGATACCAGCTGCCACCGTGGTGCCCATGTCTCTCACTGCGAAGCGTCCGAGTTCTTCGAATTCTGCGAATGCTTCTAGCGCAATTGGATGCAGTGGTTCCATTCTGACGATTGCAGCGTCGCCTGTTTTCAGGAATGTTGGTTTTTCTTCGACGACTTGGCCAGTTCTTGGGTCAAGTTTTCTTATGAGTTCTGTGAATCTGCATGCAACCTGTCCTGTGTGGTAGTGTAGCACCGGTGTGTATCCTGCGGCTACGGCTGTTGGGTGGTAGATGACGATAATTTGTCCGATGAACTCTTTGGCCACTGTCGGTATGTTAGTGACATGCCCCATCACATCTCCGCGGTGTATGTCGGTTTTGGCTACGCCTCTGATGTTGAAGCCTATGTTGTCGCCTGGTTCTGCTTTGGGTATTCTTTCATGGTGCATTTCGAGCGATTTGACTTCGCCTTGTTTGTTGGACGGCATGAAGATGACTACGTCGTTTTCTTTCACTGTGCCTGTTTCGACTCTGCCTACTGGTACTGTGCCTACGCCTGTGATGCTGTAAACGTCTTGGATTGGAACGCGTAGCGGTTTGGCTGTTGGCTTGGGTGTTATTTCGAATGTGTCGAGAGCTTCGATCAGTGTTGGACCTTTGTACCATGGCATCTTGTCGCTGGGTTTTACCAAGTTGTCGCCTGTCCATCCTGACAGGGGGACGAATGGTATCTTTTCAACTTTGTAGCCTACCATTTTGAGCATTCTGCCGACTTCGTTTTTGATTTCCTCGTAGCGCTCTTGGCTCCAATTGGATGAAACGTCGTCCATCTTGTTGATGGCAACGACTAGCTGGCGGACGCCCAGCGTGAAGGCCAAGAATGCGTGCTCTCTCGTTTGTCCGCCTGGGCCGATGCCTGCTTCGAATTCGCCTCTTCTTGATGAGCAGAATAGTATGGCGCCGTCTGCTTGGCTGGCTCCTGTGATCATGTTTTTGACGAAGTCTCTGTGTCCAGGGGCGTCTATGACTGTGAAGTAGTATTTTTTGGTTTCGAATTTGAGGAATCGAAGGTCGATGGTTACTCCTCTTTCTCGCTCTTCTTTGAGGTTGTCGAGGACCCATGCAAACTTGAAGGTCTCTTTGCCCATTGTCTTGGCTTCTTCTTCGAGCTGCTTTATGGTTCTCTCATCGACTACGCCTGATAAGTAAAGCAAGTGTCCTGTTGTGGTGGATTTTCCGTGGTCAACGTGTCCCATGATGACTAGGTTCATATGTGGCTTTCCCGATTTGCTCACTCTTTTTTCCTCCTTATTTTTTCAAATATCCCCTAAATGTTAGTGATTTCGTTTACACAACTGTGCAATCAGTTATTTTAATTTTATGATGTTGGGTCTGCGTTTGTGAAACATATTTGGAAAACCTCCTGGGTCTTCTGTAATAGCTTATGCACACTTTGCCTGTCTTGTGCTCGTCACACTTCTGAAAACCCGCAATGCCTAATTTCTTTATGTTGTCGTCAGATGTGGTCGTAGCCACTTCAAAGTCATCATTTTTGAAGTCAATCATACCGATGTATTTCATTGCGTTCTCGATTCGCTTGTGGCGTGACAGTTTCTTGACGGTAAGAACGTTTCCATAGATGTAACGTGCGATTATGGTTCCTCCCAATGTCTAGAGGTTCGCAACTCGATTGACAGCAAACGTGAGTTAGCGCGCGCTCCAACACAGGAAATTCCCGGACTGGAACTCAACAACCCGCTGGTGCATATGGGAGATGAGTCATCAAAGGATAGAAAAATGTGGGAATGAAGCACATTTATCGTTCAGTTTCTGTGCTTTCTATGTGTTTTCTTTCTGGCAACTGCGCTGGCCGTCGACAAAAGCGCTGCCAAGCCCAGATACAGCGTCAGTGTCTTTTCTGTTGTATCCCCCTTCATTGCGTATGAGTAGCCTCCGACTGGCACGTATACTGGCGGCGGAATCGCTAGTCCTCCTGGATCTCTAATCACTCCATTTGCGAGGCCATCCGAGTCTCCTATCCATCCGTCGGTGAGCGTGATCACAATGACATTGTCTCCGTCGTCATCGCTTACTGGCATTCGATACCAGGAGCCTTCTTGGCATTTCCAATATTGAGTGCCCACGGGCATGTTCGAAGGAAGCGTGAGTGTTATGCTCACTGCCTGTCCAGGCGATAAGCCGGTCACGTTGAAGGAGAAGAATCCATGTGGAAACTCCAGATCTGGCTTTCCTTCTGTGGGCAGCGTTGCTTCATTTATGGGAATTAGGTCTTGTATAAAGCCGTTGTCTGTGATGAATGTGGCAGTGCCGCTTCCAGTTGCGGTTTGAACTGCAAACAGGCCAGTCCATGTGGTCGTGCCAGATAGAGAGATGGTTTTGATCCTATTTGTGTCGGCGTCTTCGAGCCAGCGAGACCAGATGTATCCGTCATGGGCCTGTGGCATCTCAAGATTGTGGGATCCTTCCAGTAGCCAGTCTGTGTATGGTGTTGTCTTTGAGTTTCCGTCTACAGTGAACGTGATTCCAGTTTTTGGGGTCGATGATACTGTTAGTTGGTAGTACGGGCCACCATATTGTGCTGTGGCTGTGACGTCCGGGTTTACCACAATCGTTCTTGAGCGGCTGGTTGGTCCGTCTGCCCAAAGGCTCCAATAGTATTTTGCCTCTCCAGTACTATGGGTTTCTGGCATTACCAAGTTGACCGAAGCACCCTCGGTATAGGTCTCTTGCCAGGGAGTTGTGACTGATACACCGTCAACCGTAAAGGGTATTCCAGTCGGCGAACTTGGGATCGTCAGAGTGTGTGAAGGCGGAGGCTGACTGCCCACGGGGTACATTAGTGGGTATCGATCACCAACGCTGTAGGGCGTGTCGCCGATTCCATCGCTTCCAGGCTGATTTTGATTGGGGCCCTTCTTCACGTCGATGCCAACATAGTCACTCCAGTAGTTTCCGCCTGAAGGATATCCATCGTCCCAGAATGTGGGCCAAGAACTGGATGCTTGGTGGTTGTTATCAATGAAGTTGTTGTGATAGACGATGTTCGCCGTGCCGCCTATGGTTAACCCGTTTTGATTGTGCCGTAATGTGTTGTTTTCTATCTTGTTGTAGTAAGAATAGGCGAGCAGTTCAATGCCTGTCATGCCACAGTCAAGAATCGTGCTGTTGATTGCAGTGCAATTGCTGCTGCGGACTACGTCAATGCCAATGAACGTGATCGTTGATACTGTGACATTGCGGATCGTAATAAACTGGGAATTGTCCATATAGATGCCTGCAGGATCACAGGTTCTGATGCTGCCATTGGCGATCGTAACATGTGATCTGCCATTGGCGAAGATACCGATCCAGCCCGCCGAGATCACGCTGTATCCATTAAGGTCAAGTGTGATGTCGTTGGCGACTATTTCCACAGTATCATGAATGTCAGAATTCAACACGGTGTCTACTGAGATGTAGACTGTCCCCCGTTTCTGCTGGATGAAGATGTGGTGTCTCTGGGACAGATTTTGTGCGTAGGCGTAGCTCCCTTTTTCGTCAGTTTGGAATCCTTTCTCGTTTCGGTAGCTGTCTTCGTACATGTAATACGTCATGTATGGTTGCATGTTGCCTAAAGTCAGCGTCGTAGAATTCGCTCCGTTGGCCGACTCGATGGCGTAGTCTATCATGTTAGTCGGGGCGAAAAGTATCATGTAGATGACTTCGCTACTTGTGATGGAAACGTTGAGGTATTGACTGTTGGTTATCTCAAAGTATGTGCCCGTCTTCTCTATTCTTGGATAAACAGGTGCCTGTGTTTCCTCTGCTCTTATCGGAACTGCATTAAATGCTGCACCCAAAATGCTAACAAGGTAGATGGCGAGCGCCGAAGCTATGAGTACATTTCTTTTCATGTCCCCTTTCTCCCTGATGCTAGATTGCCAAAACTGGTAAATAACACTTGTGGAATCATCTTCTACTATTATCTGCAAATATTCTCGCGCCATAAACTATTGAACCCAGAAGAAAAATCCTTCCTCATTTCATGGTTTATTTGTTTCTAGAAGCTCAAGAAGCACGCGAATGTTTTCTTGGTAAGACAATGATTCCTTGTCTGTTTATCAGACTTCAGTGACTGCTTACAGTGCGGTTTAGCCGAGCAAACGCATATATCCCCGTTGATTAGTTGCACAAAGTAGGCGTGTTTCTTAATCGACTTGGAGACTCGTCACTTACTCACGATCACCTCGTACGCTTGGACGAACAAAGAGAGAATCGTGTAGGGAGGCATCTATGTTCTTAGTGCTCTAGTCTTATGATGAGACTGTGACCAGACGAAAATGCTATTGGAAACAATTATTAGAGCAGATTTTCGAAACTACTAGGTGGACGAGCCTGAACCATGCCCGCAAACTTGCCGCCTGAAGCCATAAAGAAGATGGCAGAGGTCGAGGAAGCGAGAAACTCTCAGGAGAAGATTCGACTCCTACAGGAGTTCTTGAGCTTAGTGCCGAAGCATAAGGGTACGGCTTCGACTCGTGCTCAGGTTAAGAGGCGGATAAATGCGCTGCGCGAGGAAATCGAGGAGAAGAAGCGCAAGAGAGCTGCAAGAACTGGACCGAAAATCTTTCTTGAGAAAGAAGGAGCAGGTCAGGTTGTGCTGATAGGCTTGACAAACGTTGGAAAGAGTAGCCTGCTCAGAGCTGTGACCAACGCGAAAGTTAAAGTCTCACCTGCTCCTTACACGACTAGAGAGCCCACGCCGGGGATACTTGCTTATCAAGACCTGCAGTTCCAACTTGTGGAGGCTCCAGCATTGATGGAAGGCGCCGCGATTGGAAGGGCGTGGGGGCCTCAGACTTTGGGTGTTGCTCGGAATGCTGATGGCTTGATTCTGATGGTTGATTTGGCGCAGGATCCAGTAGGACAGTTATCGCTGGTTCTGAGGGAGATGGAGAAAGCGCGAATACTCGTGGGCCACCCGAAGGCGCGGGTTGAGATTGACAGAAAATTCATGGGAGCTGGTTTGCGGATAATCGTCTTCGGCAAGCTTGTTGATTGCACGTTCGGAGATGTTGAGAAACTGCTCAAGGACTATCATGTCACTGATGCCGTCGTGAAGATCTCTGGAGAAGCAACGTTGGATGATGTTGAGGAGGCTGTTTTCGAGAACACCGTTTACAAGCCCGCCGTTGTGATTGCGAACAAAATAGATATGAATGGGACAGAGGCAGATCTGAGAGCTTTGGAGGCTTTTGTTGGCGGTCGACTACCCATAATCGCTGTCTCTTGTTTGAATGGGCAAGGGCTGGAAAAGATAGGCGAGGCGTTGTTCAATACTCTGCGTATTATGCGAGTCTATACGAAGGAGCCTAATGAGCGAGCGCCTTCAAAGAATCCGTTTACTTTGAGAAAAGGTGCTACGGTTTACGATTTGGCTAAGAGCATACATAGTGATTTCAAGGAGAATTTCTCTTATGCCAAGGTCTGGTCCAAGCGTCTTGTCTTCAGCCCTCAGAAGGTTGGACTGACCTTTGCGTTGGAAGATGGAGACATTGTTGAGATTCACGTAAAATAGCAACATAAGTGACTGTGGTTTCCGGCAAAACTTAAGGGACAAGGTTGGCTCTTTCATAAGGAGTGAGTAGGCTTGTAGGAGGCGATTCTATGATTAGTTCGATCAATACGTTTGGATACCAGTTGTTTGTGGCTACGTTTGCCGTAGCTTTCACGATTCTCGGCGCATATATAGTGTATTCGCTGTGGCGTGGGCGTCGAAAGAAATGAGCGTTCGTTTCTGCTCCTTGCTATCTTGACGATTGAGCTATTCTTTCCATTTCGTGTCGCTTTGAAACAGCGTGACTTTTCATGTCGTGGTTTCCCGCCAGCACAAGCTCGTCAGCCAAGCATTCTTCGATTGATCGCGGGGTGTTTATTGCCGCGGTTCTGGCTCCTTCGCCGATATGCCTGAGGGCCAAGTCGATTCTTCTCATGGGGGCGATGTCTACTGACTGGTGGTAGACTATGCCTCCGTAGCTGATTCTCGTTGTGTCTTCGCACGGTGCAGAGTTTTCCACTGCTCTGACGAGGACGTCTATAGGGTTTTGGCTAGTGCGCAAATTGATTATTTCAAAGGCTTGCTGCACGATGTTTACGGCTTTAGCCTTCTTGCCCGTGTTCTTGCCGGGTCGCATCAAATTGTTTGTAAGTCTTTCTACTATGCTGATGCTTGCCTTTCGGAAGCGTTTGTGTTCGTGCCTTCCCATACTGTGAGGGACAACAATGGGTTTCAGCGAAATGTATCTCTGCAGACCCAAGTCCTTGCATTCTGTGCCTTTAAAAGTCCATTTTCCAAAAAGTTTTATGTCCTTTTCCTGTTTCACTTCTTGCGCATGACTCAAAAGACTCACCGTGCTGGCTTCTGTTTCCTTCCATAAACAAGCTCGTTCAATGATACGCCGTTAACTGTGACGACTTTCCATCTTACCCCCGGGATGTCTCCCATGCTTCTTCCGCGCGAGCCGCCAATGCCTTCTACGACGACTTCGTCGTGTTCGTCGACAACGTTCAACGCGCCGTCTCCGGGTAGAAAAGCCGTTATTAATCTGCCATTTTTGATGAGTTGGGTTCTCACACATTTTCTGACGGCACTGTTGGGCTGCTTGCTTTCAACCCCGACTTTTTCGAGGACTATGCCTCTGGCCATGGGTGCTCCTTCCATGGGGTCGGCCTTGACGTCGAGCATGAGCATGCGGCGGTTATAGTACATGCTGCTCCAGCGGAATTTCTTCCGTTTTTCTATGAGTGATCGTGCGGCGAACTCGCCTCTTGGGGATTTTGAACCCATTCTATGATTTTCCTCTCGCACAGTCCTAATCGCAACTCTCATATTTAAACTGAGCTACGGTGTTTGGAGGCGTCTCCTGCATGATACTCTCCCTTTTTTGATTATTGGAAAGATCCATGACGCGCGGGTTTTGCACGGTGCAGTTGGAGTCAGCAAGCGGTAAGATCATGGTTAGTCTGAGATAAGTAGACTTTTTCTAACTCTCATTTTGGTGCTTGATTGATGGTGGTCATCAATAGCGACAGTTATAGTGAATAGTAATGCTGGCACAAAAAAAGGGGGTTTTGTTTGGGGTTCTTTCTGGCTATGGGTAGCGGCGTTGACTCCAATGGTACGTGCAATAGTATGGGTTGTCGTCGCAATTGTCCCAGCTTACGGTTGCCATCACGCAGAAAGTGTTGAAGCAATATACTTCATTTCCTTGACCATCAAACTCACAGATACGGATCGAGTGTCCACCTTCATGCATTAGCACGAGTTTTTCGACTTGAGTGTCTCTTACCCCGCCAATATTATAGTTCCACCAATCGTTAGCATAATCGTCGCACGTTTGATCGGCTATGAAGATTCTGTTGCCACCAAGTTGATCCGTCCAACCGAACACACCTGCCATGTCTGAGGAATGGCCGAAAAGCACGTATTTCCATAGTCCCGCTTGTCCTATGTGATCGAACCAGACGTTATAGTAGTTGTTGTTGTATTCATTCCATGTAACTTGGTCATCATGTGGAACTTGTTCGTCGACGACGAAGGTGAATCTTTGGTATCCGCGAACTGTATAGTACGTTCCTATGTATGATAGAACGTCGTCATGAGGTCTGTGTCCGTCCATGAAGTCTATTTCGGCGTTAACTGCTGCATAATGTACTCTAAATTTGGTTAGCCTATATCCCCACTCCTTGTAGTAGCACCAGTGTACTTGGATCATTATCTCGTGCGATGAGTTTGTTGCGTAGTTGCCTAGGTTGAAGGTTATGTCGCAGGGTGCATATTGGTCTCCGCCTACTTGAACGCCGTCAACGAAGAATCTTAGTATTCGAGTATATGGGTCGTCAACCTTTTCGATCTTAACTTCAGCCTTCGTGTCTGTTCCCATGTAGACATTGAATCGCATTCTGCCATAGTCCTTGAATGGGAAAAACTCGCCAACCACTTCGCCGTAACCTGGTTTGAACGAGACTAACTTCCAAGCATGGTCGCTGTAGTATCCCCAACAGATTTCTAATTGGATTCTATGATTCCACGGTGTAGACACTATGTTTATGTTTCCATCGAACCCAGCAGAACCTATTGTTGTTTCATAGACTTTAGAGCCGTCAAAATAAACTCTGAAGTATCGAAGGTACGGGTCGTCACCGCGGTCAATGTGAACGTAATAGGAGTACTGCATCGGCAATCCTTGGTAAACATCGTACAAGTTTATGTCATATCTTATGCGAGAGTAATCTTGGTTTGGGAACCAATGTCCTTCTTTGGCGACATCTAATGGGGGAGCAGCCGGTCTGTTTGGATCATAGGCTGCGATTGTTGTTCGTCCATTAGGCGTATATCCCAGAGAGCTGCCAGTTGCAGTTCCGTTAAGATCTGGCAAATTGTTGGCTTCGTAATTAATCTTGTCCCATGCAGTTGCTTCTATTGTTGCATTTTTCGCTAAGTCAACAACTGGACTATCTGGAGAACACAGAGATGGAGTCTCAAAGTGAGCTCCGTCGGCTTTTGCTGACATGGATCTCAGCATCCTGTCCAAATCCTGCGTAGTGGATAATAATTCTGGCCTTTCGGAAGCTTCGACTATTGCCGTGATAGGTGCAAAAGCTGCAATGATCAATGCTACTATTGCTAATTGCACTAATATTGGTTTTCTCATTTTTCATCCTCCAAAGTCACAATTATGATTGTCAACAGAATATAAGACTTCTTATTCATTTTTTTTGTATAAGCGCAAGTGTCACCTTACAAGATCTTCCAAAAAGGAAACCCGAATCCTAGCGGACTCTTCACAACTTTAAGCCAGTTTTTGATTTTGCGAAGTTATACCCGAACCAACCTAATGGCTAGATTGGTGTTTGAGTTGCTTGAAGGCAAGAATATCATTTGTTCAGTTTATCAAATTCTTCTTGAACCTTTTGCCGTTCGAGTAACCCAGTCTTCATTCTGAATTCTAGGCTATGTCTTAGAGTATTAATGAATTGAAACGTAATGAAAATGGTAAAGCCATATGTCCACCAAATTGCCGTCGTCATATTTTGTTCAAGAAACATACCGTAAAACAATAGCGTATCAGATAGAATGAGCATTAGAAGTAGATTGACTCTTGCGTTCGCACTATAATATCTCGAATACTGTTTGCAAAGAGAACGACTGGTTTCCGATGATAGCATCGCTCGCTCAACTCAAAGAAGCACATTATCAACCAGCACAAAGAAGACGCCAAGTGTTAGACTTGAAAAAATTGAACTATTCAGAAGAGTCACCGACAAATATGCGTATAGAAACAAGAGTAGATTGAGAAAGGCGAATATGGTCACTACATAACTGGAAACCAAGAACGTTATCAGATTAACCTTTAATTTGCGATTAATGCTGTTCTTATCGCTCATAAAGAAAAAGATGCTAATGATAAAAAGGGCAACGATGCCCGACAAGAGGAATGGGACTTGGAGAATCATAAGGGATTCGTGTAAATAGGCGACAACGGCAAGAATCAACACCGTTCCAAGCAGAAAATAGTTAAAATTCTCAAGATTCTTGAGTCTTGTGGCTAAACTCTTCTTTGATTGTTCGACTGTTTGTTGATTCTTCTTTATTGGATTGAGGGTGAGATAGTAGACATATATTTTTGCGTTTTTGAATAGAAGGAAAATACCACTAGGTGCAAGCAGAAACCAAATTGGAATAAGCCAGATTGAAAAGAAGTCCCTCTGGCTCAGGTATAACACAAAAGTGACTGCAAAGAACCCGCCAGAGATTTCCTTCCATTTCCTTCCTTCTTTATACAAGAACATCAGAAAGAGGCACATTATTGCGATGTCTAGAACAACCTCGGCAAGAAATCTTTCGAGAAACTCTAGCATTCAACTCCCTCTGTTCTAGGTCTTTCATAGAAGAATAAGTCTTGCAGAAAAGTTATAACTGAACCAAAACAATGAAAGCGAAGACCAAGACTAACTTCATGCTTTTTGTGGTGGCGGCGGTGGTTGATCGATTTTTGAAGTACTTTTTTTACGATTAAGCCCGACACGCACACCTATGGAAGCGAAGAGAATAATAACAAGACCAATGACTGCCCAAAAGTATCCAGAGCCTATGAACCAACTGAAGACATCTGGTCCAGCTATGTCATAAGATAAGTGCACGGTTCTGCTATTTTGCGTGTCTGGATTAGCAAAATAGAAAGTGTAGGCCCCAGGTTTATTTGCCATAAACTCGAAATCTCCTCCCCATTTCACAATGCCATGTTCGAAAATTTCTATACCTTGTCCAGTAGGGTCGTCTACGCCACACGCAATTTGCCCCGCAAGGTCGCTCGTGCCGCCAAATATGGACACGGAACCAGTAAATTTGTTTCCAGAATTCAGATTGAAAACACGGTTTGCAACCAAATGCGGAGGGATTTCAACCGTTATTACTTGGGTAGCATGTGCAAATGAAACCATAAGACTCAAGAATAGAATTACTGCAATCCGTTCAGTTCTAGGAAGCCACGCTTTCATTTGACTCCTTCAAAATAGTTTCATTCATTGCTTTTAATAAGATTATGGGTAAGTCTGATTTTGTGTATTTTCGGATATATCAATTAAAAAAGTCATGGATATTTTTATTAGGAGTTCTGACAATAGTCACCTTTGATGATGAAAAATAAACAGTATGAAGGAAGACCGAAGAAATGACTAATGAAACAAAGAAAGAGGAGTATGACGGAAGAAAAGACCTTGTAAGCAAGATTCTTGAGATTGCGTCATTGACAATAACCATAGTTTTAGGTTTGGTTACCATAGGACAAATAACTCTTGAAAGTGGCGGATTGAGGCTTATCATAATGGTATCTTCAATATTTCTTGCCCTTTCGATATTCTTTAGCGTTCTTTTTCTTTGGTTTAGTCCGAGTTATGAAACAAAAATTGAGCCTAGAGGAACCCCAAGCGAATACGCTTCTGAGCCATGGACCTATGTCGCCTTTAGAAACATAACATGGGAAGCGTTGACAACAATATCAAAAATTCAAATCATCTTCTTCTTTATGGGAATGTTGTTCCTTCTGTTTGCCTTGCTTTGGAGATTAGGATTAGTGATTCCCTTCGATTGTTAGAGCCGTTGAATAGAAGTTTCTAGCCATATTTTTGAGCAACCTTGACCACGTTGATTCTTAGCGATATCTGTTAAACGGGAATACGGGAGAAATCTCCAATCTTTCATAAGGCTTACATTCACGATTGCCTCCTTCTTGTTTCGGCTTATCAGAGAAAACGAAAGCAAACTATTTGTAAGGACTTCGGGTGAAGTCTCCACAAGCATTCTTAAAAAAGATCATGCTTGTGTGCATTCTGCTGGTCTTTACGAGGCTTCATGTGCGCTATTTCGGTCTATTCCAGCTCTCCCGAGGCGTGGTGGGTGAACCTGCGCGCAGCCAGAACCTACCCAGAGTCGGCACATACTTGGCCCATGGTTCGCCCGTAGTTGGAGGTGGTCAATACCAAGTCTACGATGTCAACCTTTTCGTCGCCGTTCAAATCGCATTGTGGATTCCAAGCGCCCCACTCTGGCGGCGTTCCTCCACTTGCTGGGGTGGTCCCCAATGCCCTTGCCAACAGGCTTAGGTCAAGAATGTTGACGACGCCGTCGCTGTTGATGTCTCCTGTCTCCGCATGGAACATTTGCTTAATCCTATTCTCAATATCAACGCTGCTCAAGTAGTAGCCCTCGTCGCGTACTAGATGGATGGATCCTGAAGCATTCTGATCGAACATCCAGCCTCCAGTGCCATCTTCTTTGATGTCCAAGATACCATTGTTGTTGATGTCGGACTTCGCTGGGTCGTAGAATCTTGCATAATAGCCTGCTCCGACTATACCCCAGATGTCGGGGTTGACTATTTTGAGGCTACCGACCCAATGGAGAAGCCATAACTCCTTATTATTGCAAAAGAATTTGATAGTGTCGTTGTCAACGACCTCCGCCCAGATTCTGGAAAGCGGGTGGCTCCAGTAGTTTGGTATGGATTGTTGAGCGAAGTTGAAGCTAAAGCTGATTGCATACGCGTCTACAGGTTTTCGCATGCCGCCAGTAACATTGTGAAATGTGACATTGCTTCTAATGTTAAAAGTCATTACCGAGGCATCAGGATCACCGCCATAAGCAGAGGCGTTCCAGGATCCCACAGTGTAATTCTCTACTATCCCAGATCCCATTATGGCTTGGCTGAAAAGACTGCGCTCTAACAAACCTTCGTATACGAGGTCCAGCATCTTCATATCCGATGTCTCTCCCCAGCCAGTTCCCCAACTTATTCCAGTCCTCCATCCCCAAAAGTCTGCTTCGGCGCGGATTACATTGAGAGTAGTGATGTTTTCCCTAAAGCCCCAGTCGATCGTATCATCTCCAACGTTGCTCATATTCAAGAAAGAATAGTAGTTATCAACGCCGCGCTCCAAGTCGTTTACGGTTCCTGTCCATCCAGTTTTATACGCCTTAACGGCTTTCGGACAGTAGATGGGGACAACCGCACAGTACTTCAGGAAAAGGTAGCCACATGTCTTCGAGGCTTCCTGCGCTTCGCTGATAATCACAGGATACTTTGCCTTGGCAGCGTATCCATCAAACTCGTGATTGCAGAAACCAACGTAGTTGTTGCTCCCGCCGACACTAGGGCCATAGTATGTGTTGCTCGAGTAGAGATCATAATAGGAATCTGGAATCGTGCCGAGGCTCCAACCGCCCGTGTACAGGCTGTAGTCATACAAAATCATGGTATTCTTGAGGCACAAGATCTTGTCGAGGATTTTCGCGTTCAAAGGAATGCCGATGGAAACAAGCTCCTCGGCAAGCATTTGCCCTATCTGCAATCTGACAGGGTCGTCTGATCTAACCAGAAAGGTCAAAGGTGCCAAATAATCCCCTGTCAGCGGGTCAACACGAGTCTCACCATCTTCACCAGTTACGAATCCTGCTGCGTCAAGAATCTGGGTCGCTCTTGTTCTATTGAAGTTGTATACTATGCCCGAAATGGTGTAGTTCAGAGGATCCGTGTAAGCTGACTGGCTTGGCGGTACGGGTACGTCTATCCGGACTCCCCATCCGCCTAGAACGTTTCGTAGGATGGTTTCGCGGTCAACAAGGCAGGCAATTGCCTTTCTAAACTCTGCGGCCATTACACTTTGAGATCTTGAGGAATTGTAGAACTTGCTTCCTGAATCGCCAGTCGGCCACCTTTGATTGTTAAGATCGATCTGGTACACGGCGGGCTCAACGTAACTCTCCATCTGAACGGTCTGTAACATAGGAGTCCATCTGGCAACCCACTCACGGGACAGGGGCCACGCGGATATGTCAATCGTACCATCTTCCAGAGCCTGATTTCCGGCATCTTCACTCGGAAATACGTGTATCCAGAGGTTCGGCGTTTTGGCTGCCGCAAATGCCATGGAAACAACATTCATGGTCACGATTAGGGATAGTACAACAGAAACAACAAAGACTGCCTTCTTCAAATGCCCCACATCCTTCCCTCTAGGAATTACTTGTTATCGGTGGCTATAAGCTTAATGTAACATTTTACCCTATTTCAATTGATATCAAGCCTGGTCCATTCATAGAGCGAAAAATGGTTCAGTGGGCAGCGTGCTCATTTTGACTTGCTTTGATGCAAGCAAGTGACCCAGAATGATGTAGCTTGTGGAGGCTTTCTTGATTTAGCCAGACTGCTTTTCGTTTTAGCGTATCATCTTTCCAGTATGAAGGGCTTCTTGTGTTCAACTTTCACTGGTATTCGGTCTATGAGCATCCCCTGCTCAGCACCCTTGGTAAGGCTTATTGGGACAAGCTTCTTTGCAAGTTCCAAGGCTGCCTCCAGCTTTGAGTCTCTCTCAGCATAGATCTCGAAGAGCGCACCGTTCTTTTTGACGTGCTCTCCCAGTTTGGCCTTAAGCAGTACTCCTGCTCCCTTTTCCTTTGGCGCGCCGGCTTCTCGTGCGATTCTCGCCATATCTGCCGTGTTGATGCCGAGGATTCTGCCTTCTTTATCAGCTGTTATTTCTGCTCTTTTGTCGCCGACCGCGATGTCTTCGGGTCTTACTTGTGGCTTTCCGCCTTGGGCTTCGATTATTTCTCTCAGTTTCTTTTCGGCTTTGCCCGATTCTAGGATGTGCTGTGCCGTCTGTTTTCCGTCTTGGACGCCGACCATTTCGAGGAGTATTCCCGCGATGCTTGTGGCCTTGTCTTTGAGGTCAAACGGGCTTTTTCCCATGATTGCAGCGAGCGCTTCTCTTGCCTCCAGTGCCGGTCCTATTGCGCATCCAAGCGGTTGCTCGCCGAAGGTTACGGCGCACTGAACTGTCATTCCTAAGCGTTTGCCTAGATCGATGAAGTCGTAGGCAAGTGAGTGCGCCTCGCTGGTCGTCTTGATTTTTGCGCCCCTTCCAGCTGGAATGTCGATGATTATGTGCGTGGCGCCTATGGCTTTCTTTTTGCCCATAATGGATGGGAGCAACAGCGGATCTATTGCCAGTGGATATTCGATTTGGATGAAAATGTCGTCTGCTGGAGCGAGTTCTAGGGCTCCACCCCATACCATGCAGCCGTGTGTCTTTCCCACGACTGTTTTTATTTCGTCGATTGAGAGATCGACGGGGCAAAGGCTTTCAACGCGGTCTGCAGTTCCCGCCGGCGACGTGATTGCTCTTGAGGACGTCTTCGGTATTGTGAAGCCTGCGGCTGCTACTATCGGCACTATCAGGATCGTGGCTTTGTCTCCTGGTATTCCGCCGATGCTGTGTTTGTCTAGGATGGGTCCTTGGTTTTTGAGGTTTAACGTTCGGCCTGTTCTGACCATGGCTCTTGAGAGTGCTTCGGTTTCGTCCATGTTCAGACCATGCACGTAGAGTGCAGTTATGAAGGATGCAAGTTCGATGTCGCTCAGGTGGCGTTCCACGGCGTCCTTGACTATCATTTGTATTTCGTTTTCGCGTAGTCTTTCTCCGCGCACTTTTGCCTGTACGTGGCCCAGTGATTGAGGAGTGTCGGCGGGCTGCACTTCAACTTCGTCGCCGGCCTTCGTTCCGAGTTTTTCAGATATTTCTTCGTAGAGTCCTACGAAACTGGGTGGGAAATTTGTGGCTATGTTGACTATTCCAATCGTTTTTTGCTTCTTGTAGGTGATTGTTACTCTGTCGGATGAGTGTAAACCGAGCAGGCTTGCTGTGTCGTCGTCAAGAATAGCTACGCTTTTTCCGCCAGCCTGGATCTCTAGGGGTCTAGCTTTGAGTTTCATCTTGGATCAGCGTCTCTGTTCGATAAGCACGTTATTAGTTAAAGGTTTTAAGTAGTTTGGCCAAGTAGACAAGGTGTGAGGCTTGGGTCAGTTTGAGGTATTTGGACTTTGTCGACTTGAGATACGAACCGAAGGCCACGGACGTCATATGCACTTTCCATGTTGTGCCTGATGGCATAAGCTTGAAGCAAGCGGCCGGGGGCGTGGCTGCCGAAAGCTCGGTGGGCACTTGGACAGAGTTGACCACGGGCAAACCTTATGTTGAGAAGCTTGCGGCTCACGTTTTCAGCATTAAAAGAAGCCTTGTGAAAATAGCTTATCCTATACAGCTTTTCGAGCTTGGGAACATGCCGAACATTCTGAGCAGCGTTGCTGGGAACGTTTTCGGGTTGAGGGCACTCAAGAATCTCAGACTGGGCGACATCAGTTTTCCCGCTAGGCTTGTTGAGAGCTTTAAGGGTCCAAAGTTTGGCATCGAAGGAGTTCGAAAGCTACTCGGCGTGTATGATCGCCCGTTGGTTGGCACAATTATCAAGCCAAAGCTCGGATTGGAAACGGCTGATCATGCAAGAGTTGCCTATGATGCTTGGGCGGGCGGTTGTGACATCGTTAAGGACGATGAGAACTTGAGCAGCCAGACGTTTAACCCGTTTGAGGATCGCTTGACGAAGACTTTGGAGAGCAGAGATAAGGCTGAGGAGGAAACGGGCGAAAGAAAAGTCTACATGATCAATGTGACTGCGGAAACCCGAGAGATGGTGAAAAGAGCAGAATCCGTGATGAAGCATGGAGGCGAGTACATCATGGTTGACATTCTGACTTGCGGCTTTTCTGCGTTGCAGACGCTTCGCGATCAAGACTTCAACTTGGTCATTCACGCGCACCGTGCGGGGCATGCGGCTTTTTCGAAGAATCCTCTGCACGGCATCTCCATGCGAGTGATATCAAAGGTAGCCAGAGCCGTTGGTGTTGATCAGCTTCATGTTGGCACCGTTGTAGGAAAGATGTTTGAGACCAAAGAGGGAGTTGCGGAGAACTGTGAGGCTTTAAAGATGCCTATGCATGGGTTGAAGCCTGTTTTGCCTGTTGCTTCTGGAGGTCTGCATCCGCGGTTGGTTCCCGCTCTGGTAGAGTTTTTCGGAAAGGATTTCGCTATCCAAGCTGGCGGGGGCATTCACGGTCACAAAGATGGAACCGTGGCGGGTGCGAAGGCAATGCGGCAAGCGGTTGATGCCACCCTGAAAGGCATAAAGCTAACTGAGTACGCTAAAGCGCACAATGAACTTAAGCGCGCGTTGGAGACATGGCCTGCGCGTGCCTAGGAAATGGGCTGGGTGAAAGCCCACGGGTATTTTCTGTGCATGACTTCGATGATTGAATGAGGCGAGATTATGCCTTCTTCGCAGATTATGCCATGGATGAAGTCTCTTCTGGTAACGTCGAAGGCTGGGTTTCGCACGATCAGCTTCTTGGGTGCTTTGTCCCAGATTTCGCTTGGGCTTCTTTCTTCTATTTTTTCGTAGTCGCCGTACATTGTTGCTGGGTCGAATTTCAGCAGTTCTGACACGGCATAGAATGGCGTGCGAGATTCTTGGGCTGCAAGTGCTATCAGGCTTGTTCCGATCTTGTTTATCACGTTTCCTTCGGATGTTATCGCGTCGCAACCCACGACGGCAAGGTCAACTTTGTTCATGAAGTAGCGTGCGGCTGAATCAACTATGAGCGTCGTCTTGACGCCTAAGTCTAGCATTTCTCTTACGGTTATTCTGCCTTGAAAGACGGGGCGGGTTTCGGTGCAGATGACTTCGAAGGATTTTCCATCTTGCCTTGCTTTCTTAAGCAAGTGCGTGACCGTTGAGGAGTGGCAATGTGTCAGGATCACCGCGTTATCTCGGATTCTTTTGGCTCCAATCTCTGCGATCTTTTCTTTCGAATCTTCAAGCATGTTTAAGAATTGTTGCGAAGCTGCTGAAACGATCTTGGTTAGCGCTTTGATTTTCTCTTCTTTGCTTTCTTCGATTCGGGCGAGTAAGAAGCGGACGGCGTTTCTCATGAGCGGTTCGGTTTCTCTTGATGCAAAAAGGATTTCTTTCGATGCTGACAGTTCCTTCAAAAGTTGCCGTTTGTTCTTTGCATTTGTCTCTCCTGACAGTTTTTGAATGGCTTTTATGGCAGCTATGGCAACGTTTCTGGCTCCTTGAATTTCAAGTCGCTTTATCTGCCCTGCGGCTTCTTGAATTGACTCCAGCAAGAATATTCACCTGTAACGGTAACCACTCTTCTTTTCGGGTGGACGCAGTATAAGCTTTTATGCCGATTAGCATGATGATGCTCCTGTATTCCCGTTTAGCTTAGATATCACCAATATATAGATGGCTCAGAAATCGCTCTTTTGACAGCAAGCATGCGTAAGGAGTATACTGGTGATTCATTTTCCTAGTTCATAATCTATATTACCCGCAGAACTCAGAGTTGGTTGAGGGCGTAGCGTTGACCGAAGCTGTATCTGATGAGAAGATAGTTATATCAGCTGCAACTGCACCATCCCGAGAAAAAATAGCAGAAAGAAACACTGTTGTTTATGAGACTCGCATTGAGCCAACTGTAATAGAAATGATTGGGGAGAAGCTCAAGGCGCAGCTGTTCACCAGATTTGGATTTATGAAGCCTAAACCAGAAGAGATTCAACTTGTTTCCATCGACAAGTACTATGAGCCTTACGTCAAGATCAGTGGCAGGTACGTGATTGATTACTATCGCAAGTGCGCCTACACGGTCAAAGTTGAAAGCAAAGTGCAGGAAGTCATTCTTACGAACCAAAAATACAAGCCCAACCAACCTGCGGATTCCCCGGCAAGGGACTGTAACGTGATTAAGCTTCAAGGCGAGGAACGGTTGACGACTGAGGTCGAAGCATCTCTTATCATGGATAAATTCGGACAAGAAGTCTCGCCCAAAGAACTCCCATCCGCTCCCTCAGAAAAAGAACCTGAGGAAATACTGGCAGCGATGGGAGTGAAGGAAATCGCTCCAGACGCGGATTTAGAGGTCATCCGATCAAGAATACTCACACGCCCAAGAGACGTAAACAGACTCGTCACCGAACTCTTCGAAGTCGACGAGCGCGCCGTAATCTACACTCCAAGGTTTAGAGTTCTGTACTCAAACGTAAAGACCGGCGAGACAAAAGCCATAGAATTCGACGGAGTCACAGCCCAGAGAATCCAACGCCCCCGCCCTCTTCCCCAATTTCTCCAAAAGTCGCAATGAGTTCCCCCGCGCCATCGCGGCTCATTGCCATTAATCGTATAGGCCGCACAGAGTGGTACGGCGCGCGATGCAAAGTTTAGCTTGGAGAAAGCCTTCCCAATGTGCGATTTCCAAGGGTTATAGGTTATCTCACGGACGATTTTGTAATCCAATATTGCCGAAGGCTTCGCAAGAAAGACTTTCTGGTCAAGCGTGCTAGCTTTTCTTCAAAATTGAAGGGACAGAAAGAGTATCTCAAAGATTCTGGAACGCGGAGCCTAATCAGGAGCTTGAATCAGTACTTTCAAACTAGAGTGAGGATTCCCAGAATTAGGATGGGCAACCAACAAGAGCTTGAAACGTTGATCAGTGAAGAAGCGTTCCTGTTCGCTAAATATCTGAGAGGTGAAAGACCGATTTGGCATCCTAGGATAGTCGAGTTGTCCTAGGGTGTCTCTATGCGAATCAGAATTCCTTCTAGGAAAGTGCGTGAGAGATTTCTTTTGACCTACGAGCTTGAAGGTTGCCAGAAAGCTGTTGACTGTCTGACAAGGCACTACCGAGTCAGACGGATGAGAATAATACTCAACGGCAGAAAAGTAGGCAACGGAGACATTGCGGTGTACTTTGAGAACAAGGCTTTCTTCACCAAAAAAGGGCTGAACAAGCGAACAGTGTTGCACGAGTTGTTTCATCACCTAGTCTATGTTCGTGGTTTGGAAGTGCCCCAGAGGATGGAAGAAAAGGCTGCCAATGATTATGCTAGAGATTTTCTACGCCAGCATTCTGTAAGTCGTTTAAGAAAACGGGTGTGCGTGATGGTCGGATGAAAACCAGTGAGTGGCAGATATCTCCCGTATTCCCGATTGACATAGATATCTCCAGTTGGAAACGTGGCCACAGTTGCTTAAAAGGACTGATAGAAGACAGTTCTACTGTCGTTTTGCTCTAGAAGACTTAGGTTTTACCGCTTTCGTATTTGTTTGAGTATTCAGCACAAGTCTTAGCTCTTACCGCAAGGTCTTCAAGGGTTAGAACAACATTAAATTTTGTGCATTTTGGGTTCATGATTATTGCACTATAATTCTTACAGTTTCGACAAAACCGCATTTTGAGAGGGTTCAATTCCACAGTAGGCATGACTGACTTATTCGGTGAAGTTTTATTTTAACTTAGCTCTCGCCTATTTTTGAATGGAAGGCTTTGGAGAAGGCTTTCTCCTTTTTGCGATAACGAACCCTAAAACAGCGACAACAACCACAACTATAATGATGATAGTGGCGATTGGAATGGTGCTTATGCCTTGAGTTATTGTAGGTGTGCCAGTCAACGTGCCTACATCTACGGAATACTCGAAGAGTGTGGTTCCCAATGCTTCAATTCCAACCGCAATGCTAAGAACATACTTGAAGGGGAATTCAACCATGATGGTATCCAAGGAAAACATTGAACCTTTATGAGAAACCGAAATACTTTCTGAACCGAATGATGTCCAACTAATTGTAGTTGGTGAAATAGAAGCATCACCCTCAACTTGAGGTGTAGCTCTTAAGCTTCCAGTAACCTTAGCGTAAAGGCTTCCAAGGACAATTTGCGTTATTGGGATTCTTAATGAGCCGATTGGCGTTGTAAAGTCTTGAGAATATGTTTGTCCTGCATAAGTAACAGATATTGTGGCGGACTCTCCAGAAACATCTACGCCCATGCTTCCAGAACCACTTGAGAAGACTGTGGGAGAACTAGTTGAGACTAGAATATGCAAATCCAATTTAGAGGTGATTACTAAACTCGGTATGTTTACTACCTCTTTGTCTCCTGTTGTGAAGGTAACAGCAGTTGAGGCATGTGCAGAGGGAGCACAAAGAACAGTAACAAGAACAAGTGCAAGCATGGGTAGAGTCAAAAACTCTTTCATGATGTGCCTTTTCAATGCAATTTCCTTCTTACCCCTTCTATTTGTTTCGATTTAGCTATTAACTTTTCCGCAAGTGTGCTTCATCCATAGGGAAGGTAACGCAAAGCATCGTACACAGTATCATCCCACCCCTTCCCTTGAGGGAAGGGGCAGGGGATGGGTGTTAGCAATGCAATCAGCCGTTGGAGCATGTTTGGAGGAGGAGGGAATAAAACTTTACCCCCACCCAACGCAATCTTATATTTGTTGAATCGTAACTGTAGTGATGAGGTCTACTGAATGGGAATCATTCAAAAGAAATGTTCAATTTGCGGAAAAGTCTTTACGACATTAGA
>Ga0315279_10000564_pt1 | contig 72213 bp, 61 predicted proteins | sample YL17G06_20_MG_FD_203694 | JGI IMG/M metagenome (GOLD analysis project Ga0315279, IMG submission 203694) | Sediment microbial communities from Yellowstone Lake, YNP, Wyoming, USA - YL17G06_20 | ecosystem: Environmental > Aquatic > Freshwater > Lake > Sediment | place: USA: Wyoming | collected...
AAGCCGACCGACAGATCGATATGCCGTATGACAATGACCAGCGTCATACCGACCGCCAATACCGCTATATAGCTCGTCGCATTCACCAGATTGACAATGTTTCTCGACGAAATAAAGAGGCCTTTCGTCCTGTTGGTAAAGATCGCAATGATAACGAAAAACGCGATATACATGCCGTATTCACGGATGTTCTGCCGCAGCAAGATCTGTACATTCTTGATGAACGACATCTTGAGTTCCGCGCCGCCCACGTTACCTGTCTCGGCCAGATCCATGCTTTGGGGATTCTTGACTATTGACATCTAGAGTCTCCTTTCGCGCCTCAGTCAACTGCCGTCTCGGCAAAGTCATCACGGGCGCCAATCATGTAGGCGACCACCCGCTCGTTGAACTCGTGAATGTTGCCGGCGACGGGATGGTCGCTGACCTTGCGCCCGTGGCGCAGCACCATCATTCGGTCGCTCACCTGGTAGATATCTTCCAAGCGGTGACTGATGACGATGATCGAACTGCCCTGCGCCTTGAGCTCCCGCACCAAATCGAGCACCTTGCCAATGGCCGCCACACTCAGGGCCGCCGTGGGCTCGTCCATGATGATGACCTTGGCGTTAAAAGCGGTCGCGCGGGCAATGGCCACCGATTGGCGCTGGCCCCCAGACAGACTCTCCACGTTCAAGCGTACGGAGGAGACGTCAATCTTGAGACGATCTAGCAGGCGTTGCGTCTCTTGCTCCATGTGACGCTTGTCCATCACACGGATCGGGCCTAGTTGTGCGCTCACCACTTCGTGTCCCAGGAAAACGTTGGCGGCCACGTCGAGGTTGTCGGCAAGGGCAAGGTCCTGATATACCATCTCGATGCCCAGCCGGCGCGCTTCCATAGGCTCGACCATATGTGCCTTCTTACCTTCGATAAAGATCTCTCCTTCATCAGGGATGTAGGCCCCACTGAGAACCTTCATCAGGGTAGATTTGCCGGCGGCGTTGTCGCCCACCAACCCCAACACTTCATTGTGGTGCAATACCAGGTCTACCCCGCGCAGCGCCTGGACAGCCGCAAAGCTCTTCTTGATGTTCCGCATTTCCACGACGGGTATGGATTCTGTCATAGGTTCCATCGCCATCTCCTTGAGTTCAGACTAAAATGAATCTCGCCCTCGGCGACTCGAAAGCTCACATTGTTCAAAGCCTTTACGCCGGGAAATTCCTTGGTGATGTTCTTCATTTCGAGTATAGGAGTATTCATTTTTTTATTGGCTCCTACTGTAGACTGGATAAATTGTGAAACTATGCTCCGGTTTCGCAATTTATACACTGAGCAGTAAATTGAAAAAGATATACTAGAATTATATCAAAATATGAAGCATGACAGATCGTCGTCAATGCTAATTTAACCTTTGAGCGCGCCTGCCATCAAGCCGCGCAAGAAGAAACGACCGAGGAAGATATAAACGAGCAGCGTTGGCAAGGCCGCCAGCAAGGTGGCCGCCATCAGCACATTCCATTGCACCAGTTGGCTGCCTGCGAGGTTGTTTAGCGCCACAGTCACAGGCCAGTGGGATTGATTGGTCAAAATAACGGCGAACAGGAATTCGTTCCAGGCCTGAGTAAACTGCCAAATGATCACCACCGCAAAACTCGGCGCGGAAAGTGGAAACATGATGTAGCGATAGAGACCCATCAGGCTGGCGCCGTCGATCCGGCCCGATTCGAGGATTTCAGTCCCGATCCCGGCGTAGTAATTGCGAAAGATCAGGGTCGTGATCGGAATACCGTAAATAATATGCACCAGCACCAGGCCGGGTATATCCCCGTAAAGTTTGATATATTGCATAAACTTTACCAACGGGATCAAAATGCTTTGGTAGGGAATAAACATCCCAAACAGGATCAGGGAAAAAATCAGGTTTGAGCCGCGGAATTTCCATTTGGAAAGCAGATAGCCGTTGAAAGAACCGAGCAACGCCGAAAGCAGCGCCTCCGGGATGACCATCATCAAACTGTTATTAATATTGGGGGCCAGCTGTTTGTAGCCGGCGATAAAGTTATCAATGTGAAAGCCACCGATGGGCAAGCTCCACATCGTTTTGAGGTCAACCTGGTTAAAAGGTTTCAACCCGGTCAGCACCAGCAGGTAAACAGGCAGCAGGTATACAAGCGCGAGCGCGATCAAGATCAGATAAAAAAGAATTTTGAGTGCAATCCGGCGGTTCATATTTCGGTCTCCGTGCGCATGTTTTGAATCAGGTAGGGAACCACCAAAATTGCCACGCTGACCAACATCAGGATACCGATGGCCGCGCCGCGCGCATAGTTCGTGCCATCAAAGGTCGTTGTCCACATGTAAATACCCGGCACGTCCAAGCGGATGTCTTTGTTGCCGAGCGCCACGATCAAGTCGAAGATTTTGAGGGACATGTGACCCAGAATGATCACCGCGCTGAGAGTAACCGGCTGGAGCATCGGCAAAATCACATAGCGATAGATCTGGAATTCACTGGCGCCATCCACCCGCGCCGCCTCGCGGATATCTTCTGAAATGCTGCGGATGCCTCCGAGGTAAAGCGCCATGGTGAAGCCTGAAAGCTGCCAGACGGCCGGAATAATGGTATATGCCATCCCCCAGGGCATTGGCGTGGAGTGCCACAGGCTGATCAAAGAGTTGAGGCCCAGCGACTGGAAAATAAGATTGATTCCGGTAATGCGGTTGCCGATGGCCGGATTCATCAGCCAGCCCCAGACCACACCCGAAGCAATAAACGAGATAGACATGGGAAACAGGAAAATACTACGGAAGAGCGACTCGCCTTTGAGATGCTGATCGAGCAGGATGGCCAGTCCCAGCCCGATGATCAGGCAGGCCACAATGAAACCGACTGTAAACATGCCCGTGTTGCGGACATCAATGATAAAACGCTGATCGTTATTGAAAAGGTTGTAGTATTGCTGCAGGCCAACCCAGGTAAAGTCGGGATTTAAACCTTTCCATTTACTGAGCGAAACGCGGATCGACCAGCCGATGAAACCATAAACAAAAATCGCCACCGCGATAATCGATGGCGTCAGCAACGAAATGGAAAGGACCGTTTCGTCCTCGAACATTGCCACGATGACCAGAATGCCAGCATAAAAAATCAAACCGCTGACCAGAAGACCAATGGAAGTAAAGTTCGATCCGGCAATACTAAGTTTTGTATTGGAGAGGAAATAAATAGAAATCGTGCCGATGAGCGTCAGCAGAATTGCCAGGATGAGCCTTGGGGGGCTAAGTTTGAAGCTTCGCAGCATTAGCTACCTCGCTTTCAACTGGGAACTCGTATTTAACCAAGTTCAATCAATCATAGCGACCCAAATTGCAACTGCCAAGTTCAACAATTTGAAGGCTTGAACTAAACAATTTCTATATGGTAAAAAAACAATTTGAGACTCAAAATGGGCGGCTCACTCTGAGCCGCCCATTCGTTTCATTTGCAAATTACTGGTTTACTTGCAGACGCCATCGGACGCGCAAGCAGCAACCAAAGCCTTCTGGAAGTCAGCCTGAGCGGCGGCATCCATCTTGCTGGCCTGGAACAGGCCAATCGCTGTGCCGATCGAGGTCGCCCAGGCGGGAGCAGCAACCACGCCATGCATCAGGCTGCCGACCACCGTGTTACTGGTCCAATCCTTGGCGGCATTTTGTGAGTACTCGCTGAAGAGCGAGGGATCGCAGTCAGTGCGGGCGCAGATCGAACCCTTGAGCGGGTTAAAGGCTTCCTGACCAGCCTTCGAGGCGGCGACGGTCAACCAGGCTATCGTGCCATCAGGACTCTTGCCCTTCACAGGCAGAACAAAGCTGTCGGACAGGAAGTTGAAGATGCCATAGGTGCCGGGCGAGACAGCCCAGTCAAAGTCGGTGTGAGGCTTCAGCGCCAGGCCGTTAGGAGCCGGGTTCGCAAAATAGCCGTAAGCCCAGTCACCCATGACATTGAAGGCAGCATCGCCGTTGGCGAGCAGTTTGGAAGCGGGCTGCCAGTCAGACATGGTCGAGGCATCCGCGTTGGTGTAGGACAGCGCCTTGGCAAAGTTGGCAATACCCTTCGTAACATCTGCGCCTTTCCAATCGGTCGTGGCAGGAGTGGTCCACAGGCCATTCCACTTATCAGCGCCAATGGTGCCGATCATAACGTTCTCGAACAGGTGGATCGCAGTCCAGGGCGCACCAAGTGCCAGGCAGGTCTTGCCAGCCTTTTTAACCAATGCGCAGGCAGCGAAAAAGTCGTCCCAGGTCTTGAAATCGGTCTTGGGATTGGCGGTTACGCCAGCGGCCTTGAGGACGTTCGGGTTGTACCACAGTACGTTGGAGCGGTGAATGTTAACCGGAACGCTGTAGGGATGGCCATCCTGCGAAATCAGCGGCAGCAGGGTCTTGGGCAGCACAGCACCAAAGCCAGTCGACTTGAACAAATCATCCAACGGCTGAACTTGCTTGGCAGATACATAGTTGGCGATCGTTTCCTGGCCAGCGTGAGCCTGCCATGAATCGGGGGCATCACCAGCCGCGAGGCGGGTGGCCAGAACGGCTTTCGCATTCGTGCCTGCACCGCCTGATACAGCTGCATTCACAAACTTGATGTTGGGATACTGTTTATTGAAGACCTTGACCATCGCGGCCAGACCGTCAGCTTCACCGGGGCCAACCCACCAGGAGAAGACTTCCACCTGGGAACCAGCAGCGGGCATGGTAAAGTCGCTAGCTTGATAGTAACCGGAGTCGATCACAGCGGCTTTGACATTGCTCTTGTCGACACTGACCACGACGGACGGCTTGGCCGGGACGTCGATCTTGCCGTTGTTGTAGGTGGTGGTCTTCTCCGGGGTGCCACCCTTGAGGTAAGCCAGCGCGGCAGCGATGGCATCCTTGACCAGCGTGCGAACATCCTTCAAGACGGTCATGGACTGCTTGCCATCAATGATGTACTGGACGGAGGGCTTCTCAGCGTCCTGGCCGGTCACCACGTAGCTCTTGACATCTTTGTCGGCGGCAAAAACGTCGGCAATCGAGCGGGCGGTGCCGTCGTTCGGGGCGAGGATGAAGACGTTGCCCTTGTCGGCCGCCTGAGCAACCGTCAGGTTGTCCTGTGCCAATTTCTTGGCCACGGCAAAGTCCCAGTTGGTCGTGACCTGGCCGATGATCTTGCCTTCCTCGTCACGAGTCAGCGTGGCCTTGCTCTGGAGAGCAACGGCTTGGCTCGAGTTCTTGATGACGAAGGTACCGTCAGCGATCTTGGGCTGCAGAACATTCCAAGCGCCCTCGAAGAAGAGGAAGGCGTTGTTGTCGGAGGCGGCGCCCGCGTACAGATACAGGTTGTTGCCCTTGCCAGTGGCTTTGTCGATCAGGTACTGGCCCTGGGCTTTGCCGACGGAAACGCTGTCGAAGGTCACATAGTAGTCAACCGCATCGGTGTCGCGGATCAGGCGGTCGTAGGAAACAACCTTTACGCCGGCGGCCCGGGCTTCTCCGGCAGCGGCGGCGGCGGCGGTGGCGTCCTGCGGGCAGATGATGATGACTTTGACGCCCTGGGAGATCAGCGCTTCAACATTCGCCTTTTCCTTGGCGGAATCGCCCTGGCTGAAGAGAATCTGAACGGTGTAGCCGGCGGCCTTGAATGCATCGTTGAACCGGGTCTCGTCCTGGATCCAGCGCGGCTCGTCCTTGGTTGGGAGAACCACGCCCACCGCCAGCTTGCTTGCAGGAGCGGCAGGTGCGGTGGTCGCGGCAGGTGCGGTGGTCGCGGCAGGCTGTTGAGGCTGCGCGGGTACTGGCGTCGCGGCCCCGCCGCAGGCCGTCAGAACCATTGAGGCGACGACTAGCAGAATGAAGATGGTCATGGTTGAGCGGGTAATGTTACGAGACATTTTTTCTACTCCTTGTTATCGGGGCTAGGTTTTACATTTTTGATAATGGGATATCAATGGGGGATTGGTCCTTATGGCTGTACCTCCTTTCTAGTTGATTCTAATTATACGCCATATCATGCTCTTGACAACCAAGAAGCCTTGGCGCTAAACAACAAACTCGCGCTGTGTTTTGTGTCTGCAGTTCTTTCTACAACGCACTCGGCGCACGTACCGTATGCTCTTCAGTCTGAGCGCTGGGCAGCGGTTTAGGTTGCCAGGCGGTGGGGTTGTTCAGAATTTCGCGCAGGATCAAAGCTGCCCCGCCCATCACGCACGCGTCCGACTTGAAGGTCGAGACCGTAATCTGTACGGCTTCGCGCGGCTCTTTCATGGCACGCTCCAACACAACCTGTCGGACGATCGGCATTAGGAATTCGTCGGCCAGGCTGAGTGTGCCACCGAAGGCGACCAGGTTGGGGTTAAAGATGTTAACGAGGTTAGCGATACCGATTCCCAGGTACAGGCCTGTCTCTTCTAGCGCGCGCCGTGATACATCGTCCCCGCTTCTGGCTGCTTCCAAGATCACCTGGATCGTGATCTGGTCCAGATCATGCTTCGCCCTGTCCTCGATCAAGCTGCGCTGACCGGCCCGGATAGCTTTCTGGATGCGCTCGATGAGTGCGTATTGACTCGCCAGCCGTTCCCAGCAACCATGATTGCCACATTGGCAAGGGGGGCCGTTGGGATCAATCGTAGTGTGGCCGGCTTCGCCCGCACAGCCGCTAGCGCCCTGAAAAATGTGTCCGCCAATAAAGTTAGGCATCATTCTAGCACAGGTCGCGGCGAAGTCAAGAAGTACTTTTCTGGGGTGTGCATGCAAGAGTTGTTAGAGAATGTCATTCGGCGCTTCGATCAGCACTACCAAAGCTTGGCGGGTTCGATTCTTTCGAGACCGCGTGGTGTTGCCGGTACTGGCTCGAGCAGGTTATCTGCGGGACGCTCCGCGCGGCACCGACCCGCTCATACGTGACGCGGCGCTGCCAGAGGTTGTCCCAAGTCGAAACGCCTCCCGCCGTCCGGTTTTCATCGCCGCAAGTTTCGGGTATAATCTCCTCTGGAAACAGCGCCCCCAGACAAGTCGAGCTGCCCCCTCTAAAGCCGAGACCTGAGTCGAGCCATGACCCATATTATCGCCATCAGCAACCACAAAGGCGGCGTGGCCAAGACCACGACCTGCCTATCGCTTGGAGCGTGCCTGGCCGAGTTAGGCAAAACCGTCCTGCTGATTGACCTGGACCCGCAGGCCAGCCTCACCCTCTCGCTTGGTCTCAAGCCGGAGAGTCTACGTCACGCTGTGGACGTCGCGCTGTTGGGCAATACGTCGCTGGTCAGCGTCAGCCGCGAAAGCGCCGTGTTTGGGCTGGACATTGTGCCGGCCAACCGGGGCTTGGCCGTCCTCGACAAAATCCTCTACGGGCGCAAGGGGTACGAATTCTACTTGAAGAACGGATTGGACGCGATGGGGCAGGAGCTATACGACTTTATCCTGATTGACTGTCCGCCGTCTTTGGGCACGCTCACCCTCAATGCTCTCACGGCAGCCGATCTGCTTATCATCCCCACACAAGCCGAATACTATGCCGCTCGGTCGCTGCGCCACGTCATTGATCTGGTCAATCTGGTGCGAGAAAAAACGAATCCGCGCCTGACCTACCGCGTGTTGGTGACGATGTATGACCGGCGCAACAAAATTTGCCGCGTCATCTTGGAGCAAATGCTGGCAAGTCTGAGCGCCGTCTTATTCAAGACCATCATCGAGGTGGACACCAAACTCAAAGAAAGCCCGGCCTTTGGTCAACCGATCACGCTTTACGCGCCCAACACGCGGGGCGCTCAACAGTACCGTGAGCTGGCTCAAGAGTTGATGAACGATGGACGAGAGTCTCAAGCATCAGCTTGATGGTCTGTTCTCCGACCTGCGAGGCTCTACGCAGGCTGAAAAACACCTGGCGGTGCAGAAGGAATCGGCGCGCGAAAGCGCCGTGCGCTATCTGCGGCTCGTGGAGAATTTGCCGGTGGGGGTTTATCGCGTCACGCCAAGCCCGCAGGGCAACTTGCTCATCGCCAACTCGGCCTTTCGCAACCTGTTCGGCATTGACTCGGAAGAGACGCTCGAACGAGCCACGTTGGCTGATCTGATCGTGAACCCGGCTGAACATGCGGCCTTTTTCGACCGGCTTGTGGCGGATCGGAATGTAGCGAGCTGCACGCTCCCGTTCAAAAAGTTGGATGGCGCGCTTATCTTGGGCCTGGTCACGGCCAGGGCCGCCTATGCAAGTGGCGGGGAGGCCGCCTATTTCGATTGCGTGATCGAGGACATGCTCAATTGCCAGCCGGCCGAGACGGAAAGTGATCTGTGGAAGTTGCGCTATGATATTGCCTCGGTTGCGTCGGGCCAGGTGGTCTATGACTATGATACCGCCACCGGTTCTATCCTCTGGAGTGACAGCCTCGAACAAGTGCTGGGCTATGACCCGGCTCAGATGAAGGGTGGCATCGCTCAATGGGCCGACCTGATTCACCCCGAAGACCGTTGGGCGCTGAGCGGTGAGCTAGACCTGGCGGAAGAAAAGTGTGCTCCTTACGAGGTCGAGTATCGCTTCCGGCACAAGAATGGCGACTATGTCTGGATGCGTGACCGTGGCGTGTTCGTTCCCAACGCGGATGGCAAAGCGGCGCGCCGGATTGGGACGCTGCAGGGCATCACTGGGGCGTCTTGGACGTCCACTCCGATCAGGTTGGCGCGCTGACCCAAGAGGATCAAATAATCCTGACGGACCTGGCCGGTCAGATCGCCATCGCGATTGAGAATGCGCGTCGGTTGGAAAAGGCCTGACGTTCATAGTCACGGCCTTAGCCGGTAAAATCTGTCTGCACCCGGCTCAACGGTAGTATAATTGACAAAGCTCTGGATCGTTCGAGGTAGCGGCTCATCCTTCGCAAGGGTGCCCGAGCGGTTACCTTTTGGGAAAGGCAACTCGATGACACTCCGCAAAAAGTTATTCCGCGCTTGTGGGGCGATCCTGGCCGGCCTACTCGCGATTCTATTCGTCATCTCGCCGACCCTCTCGCCGGGAGGCTGGGGCAACACCGCCCTCCTGGCGCTGGGCACGGCGTCCGGCATGGTGACCTGGCTGATCTTGAAGCGGTCGGTCATGTCTCGGGCGGCCCGCCTCTCCGCGGATGTCAGTCGGATCGGCGCAAGTGGCGCTTTCACAGATCGGGTGGCAATGCCGGGAGGCGACGAGGTATCCGAGTTGGCTCGCGCCATCAACGGGATGCTGGAGGCGTTGGATCATTCTCAACGCACATTGCAGGAGAGCGGGGAGCGGTACCGCGCCGTGGTTGAGCAGATCGTGGACGGCCTTTATCTGCTTGACGTGGAAACCCGGCGGGTGCTCGACTCCAACGCCGCCTTTCAGAGTATGCTGGGCTACACACGGGAACAGATGTCTGGGCTTGCCCTCTACGATATTGTAGCGGGCGACCGGTCGAGCGTTGACGCCGGGATCGAGCGCATTTTGATCGAAAAACATCTGCTGGTCAGCGAGCAAAAGTATCGTCGCAGCGATGGCTCGTTGGTGGAGGTCTGGGTCAGCGCAGACCTGATTTCTTTGGGTGGGCGACAGGCCTTGTGCGCCATCGTCCGCGATGTCAGCTTGCGCAAGCGAACAGAAGCGGAGCTATCCACCCATGCACGCCAACAGGTGGCCGTGGCCGAGTTGGGACAGCGCGCGTTGATCGGCGCCGACCTCGACGCGCTCATGAACGAAACCGTCACTCTCGTCGCCCGGACACTTGACGTCGAACACTGCAAACTGCTGCAACTTTTGCCGGATGGCAACGCCAGGCTGGTGCAGTGGGGACTGGATGGAAAAGATGGGCGCGCGGAAAGTGAGCCGCTCGCCAGCGAGGCTTTGCCGCCCACGGGGACGCCCGGCGTCAGACTCTTTCGAGTCGAAGCGCCATTCGATGAGCCGCTGCAAGACCCCGGCGTGATCAGCGGCGCCAGTGTTGTCATTCACGGTCGCGCCGAGCCGCTGGGCATGTTGGGCGCTTACACGACCCGACAACGCGCGTTCACCGAAGACGACACGCATTTCTTGCAAGCGGTCGCGAATGTGTTGGCCGGGGCGATTGAACGCAAACGCGCGGAAGAGGCGCTGCAAGAATCGGAACGCCGCTATAAAGCTCTGTTTGACAGCGCCAGCGATGCGATTCTGATTCACGACTTGGAAGGCCGTTTGCTGGAGGTGAACCAGGTGGCTTGTGAGCGCCTGGGCTACAGCCGGGAGGAATTGCTGGAAAAGATGCCGATGAACCTCATCGCTCCAGAGTATGCGGCGCGGGTATTAGGCCCAACGGAAGAGTTGCGTCGGCAGGGACATGCCATGTTTGAAGCCACCCAGGTGCAGCGGAACGGCGCGCTGATCCCTGTCGAGGTCAGCAGCCGCATCATCGAATACGCTGGCAGCCAGGCGGTGCTCAGCATTGCGCGCGACATCACGGAACGCAAGCAGGCGCGGGCGGCGCTGGAAGAAGAACGCGCCCTGCTGGCCCGGCGGGTGGAAGAGCGCACGGCGGAACTCTCCGCCGTCAACGCCGAACTGGCCGGCGCGGCTCGGCTCAAGGACGAGTTCTTGGCCAGCATGAGCCACGAATTGCGCACGCCTTTGAACACCATCCTCGGCATGTCGGAGGCGCTGGAGGAGCAAGCCTATGGCCCGCTCAATGAGGAGCAGTGCGCATCTTTGCGTATCGTCGAAGAGAGCGGCCGTCACCTGCTCGATCTGATCAACGACATCCTGGACCTCTCCAAGATTGGCGCGGGCAAGCTGGAATTGGAGATAGGCCCCGTCCCCGTCGAGTCCATCTGCCAGGCCAGCCTGGGGTTGGTCAAGCAGATTGCCCACAAGAAACAGCTTAAAGTGTTCTCCGTCTTCGATCATGCGGTGACGACGATTCTGGCCGATGGGCGACGGCTCAAACAAATTCTGGTGAACTTGTTGAGCAATGCGGTCAAGTTTACGCCGGAAGGCGGCTCGATTGGGTTGGAGGTGGTCGGAGACGCCGAGCAACAGGTCGTGCATTTCACGGTCTGGGATACCGGCATTGGTATTCGGGTCGAAAACATGGGGCGATTGTTTCAGCCCTTTGTCCAGTTGGATAGCCGGCTTGCGCGCGAGTACGCCGGCACGGGCTTGGGGTTGGCTCTCGTGTATCGGATGGTCGAGATGCACGGCGGAGGTATCGCGGTGGCGAGTGACCTGGGTCACGGCAGCCGCTTTACCGTTTCGCTCCCCTGGCGAGAAGCGGATCCGGAAGAGTCCGGCTCGCCAACAAGCCATGCTCCGGATGAGGTCGCGTCTCTGCAGCTTGCGGGCCAACCTTTCTCCTCTCATGTGGGTCTGCCGCTGATTTTGCTGGCGGATGATAACCAGGGCAATATCAACACGCTATCCCAGTATTTGCTGGCTAAGGGGTATCGCGTCATCGTCGCACGCAACGGAGGCGAGGCTATGGCGCGAGCCAGGGAAGAACGGCCTGATCTCATCCTCATGGATATCCAGATGCCGATGATAGACGGGCTGGAAGCGACGCGCCGCATCCGGGCTGATGCCCAATTGGCAAATGTCCCCATCATCGCCTTGACTGCATTGGCGATGCCGGGTGACCGCGAGCGATGCCTGGAAGCGGGCATGAACGATTACATGAGCAAACCGGTCAGCCTGAAAGGATTAGTCAGAGCGATAGAGACGCAAATCTGGAAAGGATTCTAGCATGGACTATACGAGCACCATCCTCATCGTGGACGACGAACTGGGGGGACGCAAGACGCTGGAGGCGTTGCTCAAGGCTGAGGGGTTCAACCTGATATTCGCCGCCAGCGGCGCGGAGGCGCTCGATAAGGCAGCCGAGTTTGCACCCGACCTGGTTTTGCTAGACGTGATGATGCCAGGAATGGATGGCTTTGAGGTGTGCCGACGACTGCGGGCCGACCCGTTTTTGGCGGAAATGCCGGTCATCATGGTCACTGCCCTGGACGACCGCGACTCGCGTTTGCTGGGGATTGAGGCCGGCGCCGACGATTTTGTGTCCAAGCCGCTTGACCGCAACGAATTGCGGGCGCGCGTGCGCACGACCACGCGGCTCAATCGTTACCGCCGGCTGCTTTTGGAGCGCACCAAGTTCGAGTGGGTCGTTGAGCAAGCCGAAGAAGGCTATGTGATGTTGAGCGAGGACGGCCAAATGCCCTACGCCAATCCACGGGCGCGGCTCTACCTCGGTCTGCCCTCCGACGCGCGTGAGCCGATCTCGGAAACATTTATCGAATTGGCATCCCAGCTCTATCGGTGTGAGCCGGAGGAAGCGTGGCGGACCTGGACAGAGCGACGACCCGGCGACCCGTGCCCTCCGGGCATTGCGCTTTACCTGGTGCGGCCCGAGTCGCCGGCGGCGCATGCCGTGTGGCTGCATGTGGAATCGCTCAACCTACCGGCTGGGCGAGATGCGAGCCGCCTGATCCGGCTGCGTGACGTGACGGCACAGATGACGATACAGCGCGATTCATGGTCATTCCAGGTCATGGTCGGGCACAAACTGCGCACGCCGCTGACCAACATGATCGGCAGCCTGGAGTTGATGGCGCACCATGCCACGCGACTGTCGCATGACGAGGTGGCCGAGTTTTCCGCGATTACGCTCAGAAATGTGAAACGCCTGTACGGCGACATTGAGGACGTTCTCCAATACCTGGATGTCTCTGGCGGGCTTGAGTCCGATGGAGAGTGTAGTCTGTCTGAACTCCAATCGCTCGTGACCCAGGTCGGCGTCGAATTGGGATTGGAGCGTATCACGGTGACCCATGAAGCAGAACTGGACCAGGGCTGGGTATTGCTCTCGCCGCCAACCATCGAGATGGTTCTGTGGGAGGTCTTGGAGAACGCAAGAAAATTCCATCCGCAGCGGTCGCCCACAGTGGATGTCCGGATCTCTCGCAAGCGCGACCCGTCCGGCCTCCCCGGACGTGAGATCAGTCTCCAGATCCGTGATGACGGCGTCACTCTCTCTCCCGCACTGCTGGCTCGCGTGTGGGCGCCGTATTACCAGGGCGAAAAATGGTTTACGGGCGAGGTGGTGGGGATGGGCTTGGGCCTGCCGCTGGTCGCGACGATCGTGTGGGGAGCGGGTGGGTCGTGCCGTATCCAGAACCGCGCGGACGGCCCGGGCGTCGTGGTGACGCTTGATCTACCTTGCGCCAATGATCATCAGCCGGTATGAGGCTCTTTACCTCCACCGACCGGCGCGTGATCTTGTCCGCGCTCATTGTGTCCGCCGGGTTTGCTGCCGCCAAGTTTGCCGGAGTGGTGGACGATTTCATCGTGGCGCGTGTGTTTGGCGCGGGGCGCGAGCTGGATGCTTACTATGCCGCCTTCGGCCTGCCCGATTTGCTGTTCACCCTCATCGCGGGCGGAGCGTTGGCCTCTGCGTTCATCCCCGTGTTCACTGGCTACCTGACGGCCGGCGACCGCGAAGGCGCGTGGAAGTTGACCTCATCCGTCGTCAATGTGGCCTTCCTCGTCACGCTGGCGGCGGCAGCCGTGGTCGCATTGATCGCGCCATGGCTGGTGAGCCGCTTTCTCGCGCCCGGTTTTGCCCCGGACCAGCAAATGCTCACGGCCAACCTCATGCGGCTCATTCTGATCTCGACGGCCATCTTTTCTGTCAGTGGTCTGGTGATGAGCGCCCTGCAGGCTAATCAGCATTTCCTGTTGCCGGCGCTGGCCCCAGTGATGTATAACCTGGGCATCATCGGTGGGGCGTTGTTCCTGGCTCGCCCGTTGGGGGTGATGGGCCTGGCCGTGGGCGTGGTGATCGGCGCGGCGATGCACCTGCTGATCCAGGTGCCAGGCTTGGTTCGATTCGGCGCGCATTGGTCGCCGCGTGTCTCGCTCGCCGATCCGGGCGTGCGGCGCGTGTTGGTTTTGCTCGGCCCGCGTATCCTGGGATTGGGTGTGGTGCAATTGACCGCTCTCATCACCACGAACCTGGCTTCGCGGCTGGGCGCGGGCAGCGTGACCGGGTTGGCGTTGGCCTGGCGCTTGATGCAGATGCCAGAGACGATCATTGCCACTGCCATCGGCACCGCCGTCTTTCCTACGTTGAGCGCGCTGGCTGCACAACATCAGCGCGTCGAGCTGCGTGCGACGATGCGCAAGGCGCTGGGGGTTATCGTGCTGTTCAGTGTTCCGGCGGCGATCGTATTGATCGTTTGGAGGCGACCGCTGTCCGGTTTGTTCTTTGGCGTGAGCAATGCCGATGTGGTGGCCTATGCTTTGCAGTTTTACGCGCTAGGGTTGGTAGGCCATTCCGCGCTCGAAGTGGCCGCGCGCACGTTTTACGCGCAGCAGGACACGCGCACACCGCTCGCCGTCGCCGCTGGAGCGATGGTGATCGCCGTGACCGCCAGCCTGATCTTGATGCGCCCGTTGAGCTTTGGCGGGTTGGCGCTGGGCAATGCCATCGGGTTTACGGTCGAGTCGGGCGTGCTGGTGTGGCTGATGGAGCGAAGGTTGCACGAGGGGTGAGGCGACATGGACATCACGATTCGCAGGTTTCGTATGGGTGACATCCCGGCGCTGGTGTCGTTGCAGGTAGCCGTCGAAGAAGTAGATCACCTGGGCCTTGTCATCACCGAAGATGACCTCTGCAGAGTCTATACCATGCCGGCTTTGCAGCCCGAGGAAAACTCGTTTGTGGCCCAAGCGTCCGACGGCCAGATCGGGGGGGCTGCGTGGGTGATGGTGAACCAGGGCGATGGCGAAACGGTATTTGCTCTGAACGGCCACGTTCACCCGGCGTGGCGTCGCCAGGGCATCGGGCGGCGACTGTTGGACGCGACGATTACACGCGCACGCGAGCGTTTGGGCGAGGCCATTGGTCGCCGCGCCTGGTTGCAGAGCGAGGAAGTGCATGATGAGGATGCAGGGCGCGTGGCGCTGTTCGAGCGCAGTAGTTTCCACGTGGCGCGTTGGGCGGTGGACATGCGCCGTGAGTTGCCCGGCATTGGCAAAGTCGCGCCGCTCATTCCGATTGTCCAGCCCGTGCCCGGCATCCAGTTGCGCAAGTGGCGCGTGGGCGTGGACGACGAAGCGGTCGGGTGGATGCTGGATGAGGCGTTCCGCGATCACTGGGGCTACACGACCATCCACATAAAAGACTGGCTGCGACACGTGCGCGCTGGCTTTGTGAGCACCGAGCACAGCGTCCTGGCGTGGGATGTGGCGGGCGACCAGATTGTCGGTGCGTGCGTCAATGTGTGCGACGAGCGAATGTTCAAGCGGCGCGGGCGACGAGAGTTGTACGGCGTGGATTTGGCCGTGAGCCGCGAGTATCGCAAGCGCGGCGTGGCGACGGTGCTGCTCACCTGGACGCTGCATCGCGCCGATCATCTGGGAATGCAATCGGTGGGACTGGATGCCGACGCGGACAATACCACTGGCACGGTGCGGCTCTACACACGGCTGGGGTTTGAGATCATGGGGAAGATGCGCATTTACCGAAGAGAACTCACCGCCACTGGCTGGTCGCCGACGGTACGATGTGATACTAACCACGAGCAAATTCCAGGGTCGAGGCTTTAGCCGGGCCATAGAATTGCTTTGCAACAATTGCGCCAACCGCGAGGTTCTTCTAGGACGCGGACGAACGTGGATAAAATTTAAATCTGCGAAAATCAGCGTTTATCTGCGTCCTCTAATGGTAGAATATCAGTTGCGTGGAGACAACACTTGGCTGAACTAGTGATCTCTGACCTCAAGAACTTGGAGCCGGGCCGCATTTTCTACAGCGGCAAGCTGTATGTCGTCGAGTCGGTCGGCAGCGCAGCGAAGGCGCGACCCTGGGGCACGCCGCCCGGCACGTTGAAAGGCTGCGTCACTTTGTCGCGCCGGAGCGTGTTGGCGCAGTTCCATCCCGTCATTGAACGCGCCCTGGTATTGCCGGTCTTGAAACGGGGCGATTTTCTCGTGAACGGACATCCGACGGCATATAGTTTCAAGACCGAACAAGACGCCCGTCGCGCGTCTCAACTGGATTGCGACTTGGCTCTTCGGGATGGCGTAAGCTTGCAGCGGTCTAACCGCTTCGCGGCCTGGCTGTTGACGGACGGGGCCAACCCGCATCGTCTCTACCACTATCCCTCGTCGAGCGCTGCGGATGCCACGTACGCAACCTACTGCGCCCAGCACCACTGCGTCGAATCCACGTGGCCGGACGAGAGGACACAGCACTGGCCTCTCTTGTTCAGCTAACTACTTGCCCTTCTTGAACACCTGCATCCACTCTCTGACCTCGTCCTTGCTGAGCTGGATATTTTCTCGCGCGTCGCGAGGCGGTTCACTGGGCGGGGGTTTGTGCAGGGTTACGGCAAAGTCTTGTGAGGCAATCACTTCCACACGCCGCGCTTCTGCCGCGCGGCGGATTTCTCCATCCGACGACACGAGCTTGATGTCCGTCGGCGTCTTGGCTTCGCGGATGCGCTCCAATATCACGCGGTCGGCGTTGGTGTGCGAACCGGCAAAGACGACCTTGACCGGCCCGGTAGAGAGATCGCGCGACCAGCCGCCCGGAATGCCGTGATCGAACACGACAGTGATTTTCTGGCGTTTGCGCGCGGCGAATTGCCGCAGCCGCAAGACAAGCTGCACTTCGTCGTCGGGATCGGAAAGCGAAACCCCGGGCATTTGCGCGATGAGGTTGTGGCCGTCTATCAGGTAGGGCATTGTCGTGTCTTATGACCCGACGGGTTTTCAAAACCTGTCGGGTCTTTCCTTTATCCTGGCAATCTTTCCAAATTAGCAAAACTCGCCAGCACGCGCTTAATTCCGCTCTTTTTGAAGGCGACGGTCACTTCCTCGTCACTGCCGTCCGGGCGGCTTTCGATGACGACGCCTTCGCCGAATTTGCTGTGCCGCACGCGTTGCCCGGGTCGGTATTGGATCTCGCGTGCTTTCGGTTTGGATGCCGGTGGCGTCTGCTCCCACTGGGTGGCCCGCGATGTAGAGGAGCCAGGCTTGGGGACAGCGCCTTCGATCAGGTCACGTGGAATGTCGGCCAGGAAGCGGCTCGGCTCGCGCACGTCGCTATTGCCCCAGACGGTGCGACGAAAGGCGTAGCTCAAGAACAGGCGGCGCTTGGCGCGCGTCATGCCCACGTAACACAGCCGCCGTTCTTCTTCCATCTCGTCGGGTTCTTCAAGCGAGCGGCTGTGCGGCAGCACGCCTTCTTCCATCCCCACGATCATCACGATAGGGAATTCCAGTCCCTTGGCGCTGTGGAGCGTGAGCAGCGTCGGCGCGTCGGCGCTGTCCTCACGCGTGTCCGTGTCTGAGACGAGCGCCACATCCTCCAGAAAAGTCGTCAACGGGTCGTCACCCACGGCACGGGTGTACTCGGCGGCCACGTTGCCTAGCTCTTGGACGTTCTCCCATCGGTCGCGGCCTTCCTCGGTGCCGTCGTTGACGTAGCGAGCATAGCCCGACTCGGCCACTACCCGGTCGAGCAGCGCGCCCACGTCAAGCTTGTCGCGGCGAGCGATCCAGCTATCGAGCAATGCCACGAACTCGATGAGAGCCTGCGCGGCGCGGGGTGTGAGTTGCGCTGCCAACGCGCTGGCCGGCGCTCCCTTTCCTCTCTCGCGAGTTCCCTTGAGCTCTTGCAGGATTTGATAGTGCGATTTGCCCGTTTCTCTCGCCACTGCGTCCAATGTCGCCAGCGTCTTGGCCCCGACGCCGCGCGGCGGGACATTGATGATGCGCGAGAGCGCCACCGCGTCGTGCGGGTTATGGATCAGGTGCAGGTAGGCCAGCACGTCCTTGACCTCGCGGCGGGCGTAAAACCGCGTCGCCCCGACCAGCCGGTAGGGCATCCCCGCGCGGATAAAGGCATCTTCCACCGCGCGCGATTGCGCGTTGGTGCGGTACATGATGGCGAAATCTCCCGCTTTGGCCTGGCCTTTAGCCACCAGCGTAGAGATCGTTTCCACGACGTACTGCGCTTCGTCGTCTTCGTTGTACGCTTCGTGGAGCGTGATGGGTGTGCCCTTGCCCAACTGGGTGAACAATTTCTTGGGTGTGCGGTGGACGTTGCGCGCGATGACCTGCTGCGCCGCGTCGAGGATGGCCTGCGTGGAGCGATAGTTCTGTTCGAGCAGGATCACCAGCGCGTCGGGGTACTGGTCGCGGAATCGCTGCACGTTGCGAAAGTCTGCGCCGCGCCAACGATAAATCGAGTTGTGGACGACGACGCCGCCCGCGATATAGTTGTGAAGCTCGGCTACTTCAAGGTCGTACACCTTGCCGCGATAGGTTTCCCATTTGACTTCGGCGATCTCATCTTGAATGATTTGCTCTTCATGCTCAATGGCAACGATCATCGAAGAGTGCAAGTGGCTGACCGGCATCAGGCTGAATCGCCGGGCAGGGAGCGTGCTGGTTGGTTCGACCAAAAACGCGCCAGGAATGTCTTCCAATTCGTCGTCCACCGTCGCTGTGTCAGATCCATATCGTGAGACGCAGGCGAATTCGGGCAACGTGTTTGGCCGCGCCCGACCGGGCATGAATGCCCGGTCTACAAAGCTGCGCTGGCTAAAGCCGGCTTCCAAGCCCCATTCATGGGGCGCTGTCATGTAGACCGGCGATTTATCGCCGGTTGAGTGTGGCAATTCGCCAGCCGCATCCTTTAGCATCGAACGATCATCTGGAGTGTTGTCAATTGCAAAAACAATGTGATTGGGAGTGGCGCGGAAAGAATAGCCCTGGCGGGTCACAATCCGAACGATCTCGCCCTGATGGGAACGGCTTTCGACGTGACGCACCTCGGCCAACATGGATGCACCGCGCCCACTTGCGGCGAGGATTTGCTCGCCCGCCCGAATCCTTTCAATGGGCTTGGGACCGCGTGGTGTTTGAATCAGTGTGCCGCTAGGAAGGCATTGATCTTCATCGCCCACGCAGAACACATTCCGATGTTTCCCGGCGAGCTGGCGCAGCAGTGCGTATTGTGCGGTGTTGGTGTCTTGGAATTCATCCACCAAGATGTGCACATAGCGTTCCTGGTAGTAGTGAAGCACGGTGGGATTCTGGTCGAACAGGACGACGGTCTGCATCAGCAGGTCGTCAAAGTCCAGCGCGTTGTTTTCACGCAAGAGCTGTTGGTAGCGTTCGTACACACGGCGCACGATCTCGTCGCCGTAGGTTTGCGGCTGGTAGGATTCTGGCGGGATGAGTTCGCTCTTGGCCTGGCTGATTTTGTTCTGGAGGACGGACGGCTTGTATTTCTTGTCGTCGAGGTTCAAGTCTTGCAGCGCGCGCTTGATGAGCGAGAGCTGGTCGTCGGCGTCATAGATGGCAAACTCGCGCGCCAATCCCAGGTGCGGCGCTTCGCGGCGCAGGAACCGCGCGCAAATCGCGTGGAAGGTGCCCAGCGTCAATTCCTTCGACTCGTTCACGCCCAGCAACTTGTCCAACCGCGCGCGCATTTCGCGCGCGGCCTTGTTGGTGAAGGTGACGGCGATGACGTTGCGTGGAGCAATGCCGCGCACCTGGACGAGGTATGCCGCGCGGTGCGTGAGCACGCGCGTCTTGCCGGAGCCAGGCCCGGCCAGCACGAGCACCGGGCCGTCGGACGCTTCGACGGCTTTGCGTTGTTGTGGGTTGAGGTCGGCAAGAAAATCCATTCACATCTCCTGGGAATGACGCTAGGCGCATTGTAACACCGCTATAGCCGTTCCGCCAATGGCAGTGTTGCCATTCCAAACCAAAAGCCCTATCCGGTTGGATAGGGCCTGGTTCTCATCAGTTGCCCGGGGAAAATTTAGATACTGGCTACGATGTTCGAGAAAGTATTGCCGATGGCCGGGCCAAGCAGCATCAGAATAACCAAGACGATCAGGGCCACCAGAACGAGAATCAATGCATACTCAACCAATCCCTGGCCTTCGGCGCGTGGCAAGAACAACATGGGCTTCACCTCCTTTCCACCGAGATGCTATACTTGTCTCAGAGGCTGTCTGAAAAGTCGGTTTCCGTAGCTCCGCGCAGGGGGTGCGGAGCGCGCGACATGGGGGTGTCGCCCTACTTTTCAGACTCTCACCAGTATAACATACGATTCGCCAGGATGGCAATAGGACTTTGGTTTTCTGCTTGATGGATTGGCGCCTATGTCATCCGACAGTCGGAGCCACGTTCGTGGGGTGTGTCGCCTTGCTCACGCTTGCGAGGTTGCCTCGGAATCCGCTGCAGAATCAGCAAAAACCTTCGCACGCCCGGCGGCCACGATTTGCGGAGCAAATCGAGTCGGCAGGGTGAGCCGCTATGCGCTCTCAAAACTGGAATCCCTCTTTGTAGGGAGCAATCTGGCTCTGGAGATTCGTCACATATTGCTTGAGCCGCTCTTCGAGTTCTTGCCACTTGTCGTCGTGGAGAATGTCGTTCAGCGTTTCCCGGTCCGGCGCCGCGAAACCTAGCAGACGCACCGGATAGTTGCCATAGGCCGTGTGCCACGCATCGGTCATCACCAGTCCCATCGTCTGCAGTTGGGGCAGGAATTCGCGCATCAGAAACTCGTAATAGTCTTGCTGAGTTTCCGGAACGATGTCGTAGGACATCAACAGCTTGACTCTGGGGTCCGGTGGATGTTGGCGTTTGGGAAACATGCTCACTTCCAGATCCCGGCGATGGCAGTCTTGCATTTGGGACAGCGCCCCGTGCCGGCGAGCTTGTTGGTTCGGATATGGTAGCCGTACCTTGCGACGAGAAGTTCGCCGCAGTGGTAGCAGTAGGTGTTTTCGTAGGTCCCCGTCATCCCCGGCAGGTTGCCCGTGTAAACATAGCGCAGCCCGGCCTCCTGACCGATCTCGGCAGCGCGCAGCAGCGTCTTGACATCGGTGTTATCGGGATCGGTCATTTTGTAGTCTTTGTGGAAGGCGGTCAAGTGCCAGGGAATGTCCGGCGAAAGTGAAACCAGGCAGCGTGCCGCATCCCATAGTTCTTCGTTGCTGTCGTTAAAGCCGGGGATCACCAGCGTGACGACTTCCAGCCAGAACCCCATCTCGTGAACCAGCTTGATGCCGTCGAGCACGTGCTTCAGCACTGCGCCAAGCTGGCGATAGTTCTTGTCGTTCATCGTCTTGAGGTCAATCTTGTAACCGGCGACATAGGGGCGAATGTATTCCAGCACCTCGCGTGTGGCGTTGCCATTGGAGATGTAGAGGCCGCGCAGCCCGGCTGCCTTGGCCTTCTTGAAAATCTCGACGGCCCACTCGGACGTGATGAGCGGCTCGTTATACGACGACCCGATAAAATCCGCGCCATAACGTTTGGCGATTTGCACCATCTGGTCAGGTGTGACCAGCTGCGGCTCGACGCCGGCTGCCGGGTCGCGCAAGGTCTGCGAGATCTCCCAGTTCTGGCAATTGGCGCAGTGCAAATCGCAGCCCAACATCCCGAAGGTGAGCGTCTGCGATCCCGGCATGACGTGAAAGAACGGCTTTTTCTCCGTCGGGTCCACGTTGAGCGCGCTGACGTAACCTGAGGGCACTCGCAAGACGCCGCCCTGGTTGAAACGCACATGGCAGATGCCGCGTCGCCCCTCTTTGATGAGGCAGCGATGAGCGCACGCGTAGCACCGCACAGCTTGATCTTCCAGCTTTTCGTACAGCTCACCCTCGACCGTCATCTCGTCGAGGATTTGCTCAAGCGATCCACTTGCCTTTGCCATTCAACTCGCTCCTACTCATCGCAGGGCGCTGTAGGGCGTAGGGGGACTGGCGATGACGGCCACGGTTTCGTCGGCGCGCAGCGCCATGCAGTTGACGCCTTGCACGGCGTCTTCTTTGGCCGGGATTTCCGCCGCCCGTGAGCGGATGATCTTGCTCAAACGGGAGATGATGAAAAAGTCGTCGGACTCGTCTAGGGTTGTCGCGCCGATGAGACAGTCGCTTCGCATGGCTGTCTTGCCGCCACCGCCGGGCATTTTGTTGGGGCTAAAGCCGGACATCAGGCGGATAGTGCCTTTGCCGTCGGCGCTGACCAGCAGGACGCCGCTATCCTGATGCACCGCGGTGATGCCGACGGCGACATCCTCCGGCTCCAGGCGGATGCCCAGGCTGCCTTGCAGGGGCACCTGTTTTTCCGCAAAACGGATGGCGCGGCCCTGGCGCGTGGCGATAAAGAGATCGCCGTTGCCCGGCGTCCAACAGGCTGCCGCAGGCGGGCCAAACTCGGGCGTGTAGAGATTAGTGCCGGGCCGGAGGTTCTCGCCCACGTAATGATGTCTGAGGCAGCGCACGTGACCGTGTTGGCTGACCAGTGTGAAATAACCTTTGCCTTGATCGGGCAAGGCCAGCGCGATCCGCTCGTCGGCCAGGAGTGGCAGTTGCGCAACGAGTGATTGACCACGGCTGTGCACCGGAGACTCGGGCAGATCACACACACTCACGCGAAAGGCACGCGCCAGGTTGGTCACCAGCAACAGATATTGGCTTTCATCGGCCAACGCCAGAAGGGTGGGGGGATCGTCTTCGGTCGTCTCCAGGTCAAAGATGCCCATGCCTCCGCGCCGTTGGCGGGAATACAGGTGACGCGGCGTGCGCTTGGCGCGGCCTCCGGCGCTGATGGTGATCAAGTTGATCGTGGTGGGCGGCTCGGCCGGCTCAAAGCCGGCCGCGTCGGCTGCGCCTTCTGCTTCGAGGTCTTGAGCCTGGCGCAGGTGATCCAGTTCAGCCTCCATCGCTTCGACGTAAGCCCGCACTTCCTGGCTTGCTCCGCTGAGGTCGGGACGTTCGACATTCATGGTTTTTCCTTTCCTCATGCCAGGACACGCCATGGTAGTACAGCCTGGCACAAGGCACTGAAACCTCTACAGAGAATTGTAGCCAGAATTGGATATAAAGCAACCCGGCTGGTCGCAGGTGACAGGTCGCAGAAGGGCCATTTGCTGTTTTGCCCATCGCGCGGGTTGTGTGCTCTAGTTTGGCGGCTGGCATCGGCGGAGCCTGACGCTTCAGCGTAGCATGATTCGTTCGCAAAAAAAGACCTCCGAGGTCTGCATGACTTCGGAGGTCTTTTTTTGCGGTACCGCATTTCACCAGGCTCAGCGGCTAAATTTCTATCTGTGATCCGCGCCTTCACGTGCGACGATGCGTCGCACCTGTCCCATCCCCGTCGTTGTCTGATAGCCCACGCCCGCGTAGAAAGCGAAATCGGCCAACGTTTGCAGCACGCTCAACCAGTAGCGGTCGTGGTTGATCGCCACGTAGCGCACGGTCCCCGTAAAGCCTACCTGTAACCCGCCCTCTTTAAACGCTACCGCGCTCGTACTTAGCCGGTAACGGCTGATGGCCAAACACTCGTCCACAAAACGGCGCGTCTCTTCCGGCAATGCCACCGGCGCATAAGCATTCCACTTGTCCAGCAGGCTGCCAAACACTTGCTCCGGCTGCGGTAGCGGCAGTGTGCGCCCGCCCGACCGGAACGTGGTGGGCGAAACGAACTCGAACTCGATGCGCGGCTCAGGTGCCAGCCGTCCCAGCAGGTACGGGCCAGAAAGATCGGGATAGGTGCTTTGGCCGGCCCAGGCGTGTCCAGCCGGATCACTGGCGGCGCGCACGACGTTAAACGATTGCCCATCCAGTTCGACCGTCGCCGGCAAGCGGCCAGGCAGTGCGGCCAGCCATTTTGCCAGCTCTTGCTCAAACGCGGTGAAGCGCACAAAGCAGGGCTGATCGGGCTTGACCGTCATCAGCTTGCCCTGCCGCCGCCCGCCGACGAGTGTGGAGCAGGTGAAGGGTCGGAGACCTTCGCCGCTGTGCAGTGCCTCGGCGCGGTCCGGCGCATCCGCTGCCAGTAGACGCAAAAAGAGCGCGTGCGAGGCGCGCCCCACGTGTCCGGGCAGTGTGACTGCCTCCGGCGCGCGCAATTCGACGACCAGACTGGTGAGCATGGTTTCACCTCCGAGGCGAGATTATATCTCGGATTTTGGATTTCGGATCGCGGATTTCGGATTTTAGATCTACACTCCGCAATCATTTGCCTTTCTTGGCGGAGTGACCAGTCGCGAAAGATGGCGACAAGTTCATCGGCTTCTCGCACGAGATCACTCACGCGAGACACCTTCACGCGACCGTGGCAACGCTCCGACCAAGTTGATTTCACTTGCCTGCGGCATTGAGATGCAAACTTGACTCATCATCCAGATTGGCACACAATATAGACACATACATCCTTCGCGAGGAAGCTCATGTCTCAGAACCTGTTCGAGTTGGCGAACCGGCCCATTCCCTTTGTGAGTGGCCGGGTAGATTGGAGCATGGTTGCCACCCATGAATGTGGCCAGCCGCTGGTGCCGGTGACGAGCGTGCTTTCCCAGGCGATCCGGTGCAAGCCGCAATACCGGCTGCGAGGCGTGCCGCATTCGCTCGACTGCTGCTATTGCCGTCAAGGCGTGGCACGCAAGCTGGCGCAGATTTCCGACTGGCTGCTCGGCTCCCACCTGACGCTTATCATCTGGGATGCCTGGCGGCCCGTCGCCGTGCAAAAGGCGCTGTACGACGCATACAGAGAGCGATTGCGTCACGAGCATCCCAATGCTTCGGGAGACGAACTTGATGCGAGGACGCGGAGGTTTGTGGCGTTTCCGTCGAGCGACCCGGCGCGGCCTTCACCGCATCTGACCGGCGGGGCGTTGGACGTGACACTGGGCGATGCGCAGGGTCACGAGTTGCCGATGGGCACCGGGTTCGACGATTTCTCCGACTGCGCCATGACCCGCACCTATGAAGTCCTTCAAGAACAGCGGCCTCTCACGGAGCAGGAACTCGAATTCCTCAGGAACCGGCGGCTGCTGGTTCACTTGATGGCACAGGCCGGGTTCATGAACTATCCGGAAGAGTGGTGGCACTATGATTTCGGCAACCTGCACTCGGCGGCCCAGACGGGCCAGCCTGCGATCTACGGCCCGGTCGAGCGGGTCTAGTTGGTGCCCATCCTTGGATCGAACGCATCGCGCACGCCATCGCCCAAAAAGTTAAAGCCCAGGACGACGCTGAGGACAGCCAGACCCGGGAAGGTCGTGAGCCACCATTGATAGAACTTGAAGCGGCCCATTGAGATCATCGCGCCCCATTCTGGCGTCGGCGGAACCGCACCCAGGCCGATGAAGCTGAGTGCGGCGATGGTCAAGATGGCGCTGCCCGCGTCGAGCGATGCTTTGACAATGATTGGAGCCAAGGTATTGGGTATGATGTGCCGCAGCAGGATGCGCCCATCCGGTGCGCCGACCACTCGCGCGGCCACTACGTACTCGTCATTCCGCACGCTGAGCACCTGACCCCGCATCAGGCGCGCATACTCGGGCCACCAGACCAAAATCATGGCGATGAGGGCATTCTTCAGGCTCGGCCCCAGCACGGATGCAATCGCCAGCGCCAGCACGATGGATGGAAAGGCCAGCGTGATGTCGGCCAGGCGCATGATGAGCAGATCGAACACTCCGCCGATGTAACCCGCCAGCGCTCCCACCAAAGCACCCGTTAGTGCCGCAAACAAAACAACCAACAGACCGACGGGCAGAGAAATTTGCGCGCCATACACGACGCGGCTGAACACATCACGCCCCAATTCGTCCGTGCCGAAAAGATGCAGGGCTGAAGGCGGGCTGAGGCGGTCTTCGATCTTTTGCGCCAGCGCGTCATACGGCGCAACGAGGGGCGCGGCAATTGCCACGATGCCCCAAATGAGAATGATGGCTGCACCGGCCATCGCCATGCGATTGCCGGCCAGCGTGCGCAGGCTGCGCCGCCAGGGGGATTCTGCTGAAATCGCTTTGCGAGCGAGAGTGGCTTGGGCCATGCGCTACTCCCGGATGCGAGGGTCAAGCACGCCGTACAAGATATCCACCAGCAGATTGACCAGGATGTAGATCACGGCGATCAAGAGCGTCGTACCGAGAACTGCCGGATAGTCCAGGTTTGCCGCCGATTCGACAGCATAACGCCCGATGCCCGGCCACGCAAAAATCGTTTCGGTCATGATGGCCCCGGTCATCAAGCCGGCAAAGGCCAGCCCCAGCACAGTGAGCGTGGGAATGAACGCGTTGCGCATCGCGTGAATCAAAATGACCGTTCGCTCGCGCAAGCCTTTGGCGCGCGCCGTGCGAATGTAATCCATCCGCAGGACTTCCAAGAGTGACGCGCGCGTGATGCGGCAGATCAATGCCAGCGTGAACCAGCCCAGGACGATGGATGGCAGGATGAGGTGTTGCAGCGAGTTGCCAAACGCCTGCGTGTCGCCTCGCAACAAGGCATCCACCAGATACAGGCCGGTGACGGCAGGCGGCGCGGTGAGGCGGGTGTCAATTCGTCCGGGGCCGGGCAGGATTTGCAGTTTGTAATAAAAGAGGAACAACACCATCAGCCCCGACCAGAACGGCGGCATCGAAGCGCCTAACAGAGACACCAGCCGTGAGAGATGGTCTACCCAACTTCCCGATTTGATCGCAGCCAGAATTCCCAGCGGCAACCCGACGACAAGCGCAAAGAGCATGGAGGCAAACGCCAGCTCAATCGTGGCGGGCAAAAAGTCTTTCAGGTCTTGAGCGACCGGGCGCTTGGTCTTGAACGAGGTGCCCAAATCGCCACGAGCCAGGTTCCAGAGGTAAACCAGGTATTGCTCTGGGAGCGATTTGTTCAGTCCCCACTTTTCCACAGCGGCGTTGACAATGTCGGGCTTGTCCAACGCCTTTTCGCCGACGATGATGACGAGGGGATTGATGGGCACGAGGTGCGAGACGACGAACGTGAGCAGCGTGACCCCGATGAGCATTGGGATGACGAGCAGCAAGCGGCGGATGATGTGACCGGATAGGCCCATCGCGGTCTCCGAGGTAAAAAGCCCTGACAGGTCTGCTTCGCGAGACCTGCCAGGGCTAACACGACTTACTTGCTCAAGTCAAAGAAGCTGACGAAATTCACCGGGTGATAGGCAAAGCCCTTGACCGACTTGCTCATGGCGGCGATGGACTGGTTCTGATAGAGCATCGTGAACGCCATATCGTCCATCAACACCTTCTGCAAGTCCTTGATGGCTTGCTCGCGCTTGGCCGGGTCAAGCTCCGTGCCGATGATCTTGGCATATTTCTCCGCTTCGGGGTTATTGTAGAGCATGCGTTTGGCGATGCCCCGGTCAGCGTACGAAAAGTAATCCGACCACATCGTCGGGTCGAGATAGTCGGGCGTCCACCCGCCAAAGGCCATAGCCAGCTTTTGCGCGCGCATGTCGGTCAAGTACACGCTTTGCTCCATCGGCTTGAGGTTGGCGGTGATGCCGGCTTCCTTGAGGTCGCTCTTGATCTTGGCGGCGATGGTTTCGCGCGTGGGATTCGAGCCGTAGGCCAGCTCGACCGTAAAGCCGTTCTCGTACCCGGCTTCCTTGAGCAGCGCTTTGGCTTTGGCGAGATCGCGACCCTGCGTCATCTTGGGGTCAACGCCCAACACGCCGAGCGGGATGATGCTGGGCGCGCGGCTGCCATAGCCTCGCAACAGCGCCTTGATCAGCCCGTCATAGTCAATGCTGAGCGCAACCGCCTGCCGCACGCGCTTGTCCGAAAGCGGCTTGGATAGCGCCGCGCTCGACGTCATCGCCAGATAGTTTTGATCGAGCGTCTGGCCGATGACGACGTTAAGGTTGGCGTCGGCCTTGGCCTGTTCGACCAAATCCGGGTCAAGGCTTGCCACGAGGTCGGCATCGCCGCGCTGGAGCATCTGCAAAGCCGTCGTCGGGTCAGCCACGTGCTTGATGATGACTTTGCCGAGCTTGGGTTTGCCGCGCCAAGAGTTCGGGTTGGCTTCCAGCACGATCTCGGCCTTGGGCTTCCAACTGGTCTGGATGAACGGGCCGCTGCCCGCCGAGTTCTGATCGAGCCAGTCTTTAGCCTTGTCGGTCTTGTCCGCGTCAGCTGCATCTGTGCCGCCCTTGCTTTTGACCAACTGGCTGTCCAAAACACTCAAAGCGGGTGCGGCGACGATGCTCAGGAACGCCGGCGAAGGATCGGTCAATGTGACTTTGACCGTCGTGTCGTTCAAAGCTTGAACGGTCGTGATCACATCGGCATAGAAGGATGGATTGCCTTTGAGGTTCTTGAGGCGCGTCCAGGAAAAACGCACGTCCTCTGCCGTCACCGGATTGCCCGAGGCGAACTTGACTCCAGGGTGCAGGGTGAAAGTATAGTTCAGGCCGTCGGGCGAGATTTCCCATTTATCCGCCAGGCGCGGAGTGACCTTGGTCAGATCACCCGCTTTGAACTCGACCAGCGTGTCGTAGGTCGAGTTGTGAATCATCAGATTGGTGGTCTCGTACGCCTGATCCGGGTCGAGCGTCACCACATCGTCCAGGTTCATCACCATGACCAGCGTGGGCGGCGGAGCCGAGGTGGCGGTGGGTGGGACGGCCGTCGGCTTGGGCGGAGCGGCAGTCGGTTGGGCCGGGGCCGCCGTCGGCTGTGCTGGCGCGGGAGCCGAGGTCGGCGGCGCGGTGGTTGCGGGGGCGCCGCACCCGGCCAGGTTCAGGCCAAGCACGGCGACGACAAACAGAGCGAACAATAGGCGGGTCGCTTTCATCTTCTCCTCCTCGTGTGAAGGTTGACGTTGGGAGCGCCGGCCCGCTGACCCATCGGCTGGAATCTCTTTTCCTGATGGCCGGCTCAGGTCGAACCGCAATGGTCTTGTGCCACATTCACGAGCTGGCTTGGATAACTTTTAACTGGCCGCAAACGCGCAGTTGGCATCTGCGAAAACTTACGATTTGGCTAGCAGGCTGTCGGAGAACCCCGTAGCATGGGGCCTCGCGTAGCGGCCCGTCGCCACAACGCCTACAAGGGGCTAAACTATGCTGCTCCGACAGGCTGCTAGATAAAAGTTGCGGCGCGAAGTGTGCCGCGCTATGAAGAAACCCAGTATACCGCGCTTTGGCGGCTGCGTCAACGATTGTGGCGACGCTGCGACACTTCACGGCAGGTCCCTCTCTGCCAGCACGGTTTCGATTTCATCCAGAAACTCGGACAGACTCATCTCTTGGCGTCTGGCTTCACGGGTGGTAGTAATGCCCTGACGGGCATTCCGATTTTGGATTTGCGATTTCGGATTGCGGATCTCGGACGCATGAGCCGTCATCATTTGCCTTTCTTGGCGGAGTGACCAGTCGCGACAAAGATGGCAACAAGTTCGTCGGCTTCTCGCATCAAATCCCTCACGCGAGACGACGGAAGCAGGCCAGCCTCGACGATCAATTCCAGCCAGTACAGAGACTCATCCGCCCCTTCTTCGACGATGCCGATCTTGGAGACAAAATCCGCCTTGGATCGCGCCCGACAAGCCGCCCGGTAGTTCGCACCGACTGACGTGGCCGAACGCAAAAGCTGTCTGCCGATCACATCCGCCTCGCGCGATCGGGGCAACACTCCCACCAGCTTGATGACCCGCAATGCAAATTGCTTTGTCCGCTGTTTCAATTCCTCTTCATTCATGATTTGCCCCCTGATTTTGGATTTCTGATTTCTGATCGTGGATCTGAGCCAATACGCAGCCATTCCGATTTTGGATTTTTGATTTTGGATCTCGGAAGGACGCTCCGCTTGCGGTGCAGCAATCCGCAATCCACGATCCGCGATCCAATGCCCTGACGGGCATTCCGATTCTGGATTTTTGATTTTGGATCTCGGAAGGACGCTCCGCCTGCGATGCCGCAATCCGCAATCCACGATCCGCGATCCAATGCCCTGACGGGCATTCCGATTTTGGATTTTTGATTTTGGATCTCGGAAGAACGCTCCGCCTGCGATGCAGCAATCCGCAATCCGAGATCCGAAATCCGCGATCCAATGCCCTGACGGGCATTTTTGTTTTCAGACATATACACTAGGAGGGCCATGAAACTAAAATATCTGGTAGTAATGCCCTGACGGGCATTTTTGTTTTCAGACGCAGACGGCGGACTGGTCAAGGCGCAGAAGGTCATCGGTAGTAATGCCCTGACGGGCATTTTTGTTTTCAGACGCAAGCCAGGTTCGGCAATCACGACTACCGTCGTCCAGTAGTAATGCCCTGACGGGCATTTTTGTTTTCAGACTAGTGTATCCAATGCCAAGTACCGCGAAAGTAAAGCGCAAGTAGTAATGCCCTGACGGGCATTTTTGTTTTCAGACCGAAGCTGCCGAGGTGGGATCGCAATTTGCAGAAATTTTGTAGTAATGCCCTGACGGGCATTTTTGTTTTCAGTCTCGCAAGCACAAGCACGCTTCGACAAGCTGGAAGAGAAGTAGTAATGCCCTGACGGGCATTTTTGTTTTCAGCCTCGCGAGATGACGCCTGGGATCGGGTGCGCTCGCTCGAGTAGTAATGCCCTGACGGGCATTTTTGTTTTCAGTCTTTCTGCCAACTGACGCGAACTGGTGGCGATTGTCTCGGTAGTAATGCCCTGACGGGCATTTTTGTTTTCAGACTGAACGCGCAAATCTGCCGCGGTGCGCCTGCGTTGCGTAGTAATGCCCTGACGGGCATTTTTGTTTTCAGACTTTATAAGCCTAGCCCTTACTAGGGTAAAACTCAATAAAGTAGTAATGCCCTGACGGGCATTTTTGTTTTCAGACTCAGATCGCAAGACCGGCGAGGTCAGGCGCGTGTTTAGTAGGTAGTAATGCCCTGACGGGCATTTTTGTTTTCAGGCCGGAATCCCTGGAGGCAGGGTATAGCCTCACGGTCACTCGGTAGTAATGCCCTGACGGGCATTTTTGTTTTCAGGCCGGGTATACCCCTAGCTAATCGCGTCCGAGCCTTATAAGGGTAGTAATGCCCTGACGGGCATTTTTGTTTTCAGGCTCACTCAGATTGCGTTCGCTCTGCTGCAACAGTCGCTCCAGTAGTAATGCCCTGACGGGCATTTTTGTTTTCAGGCCCTGTGAATGAGGCTGATCTTCATGCGCGGCACGTGTGGCGTAGTAATGCCCTGACGGGCATTTTTGTTTTCAGGCCTGGATCGGCGGGGCCTGGTGCGATCAGAACAGGCCGATGGGTAGTAATGCCCTGACGGGCATTTTTGTTTTCAGTCGCGCAGGCGATGAAGCGAATCAAGCTGATTGTCATGTAAAGGTAGTAATGCCCCGACGGGCATTTTTGTTTTTGCTTCTTGGAATAGCGATTCCGCATACCGACTGGAGCTGGTCATGTAGTAATGCCCTGACGGGCATTTTTGCTTCATGCTCATGCCGCTTCCTCCGGTTCCGCCCACGCCGTAGTAATGCCCTGACGGGCATTTTTGTTTTCAGACGAAGAAGTTCCATGACCTGACTCGGTACAAGATCATTGCGTAGTAATGCCCTGACGGGCATTTTTGTTTTCAGACACACCCTGACCTACCGAATTCGGGTTGAGAGCATCAAAAGGTAGTAATGCCCTGACGGGCATTTTTGTTTTCAGACGCAGGCTGGCCCGGTGGATTAGCCGACGACGATATTCCGTAGTAATGCCCTGACGGGCATTTTTGTTTTCAGACAACATCATCCGCTGTAGCAGAGGGGAGCACGCTGAGAACGTAGTAATGCCCTGACGGGCATTTTTGTTTTCAGACTACGTGATGAAACTTGATGCGCATTGCGTGGTTGAGTAGTAATGCCCTGACGGGCATTTTTGTTTTCAGACAACTTGGATTTGGCTTCCGAACGCGCAGACGAACTAGAGTAGTAATGCCCTGACGGGCATTTTTGTTTTCAGACTTGCCGTGGAAGGTGACGCTCAAGCTCTCGTGCGAGTTCAAGTAGTAATGCCCTGACGGGCATTTTTGTTTTCAGACTTCTACCAGGATTGTCTGCCGGTCAAGGTGCGCTGGTTTTAGTAGTAATGCCCTGACGGGCATTTTTGTTTTCAGGCTCGGCATCGCCTACAAGATGAGCGAGAAGGCCCTCGACGAGTAGTAATGCCCTGACGGGCATTTTTGTTTTCAGTCCGTGTTCCCTACTACAACACGCTTGAATGGCCGAATAATCTGAAGTAATGCCCTGACGGGCATTTTTGTTTTCAGACTCAAACAATACAATGAGTACACTTTGGACGAAATTCGGTAGTAATGCCCTGACGGGCATTTTTGTTTTCAGACCTTACAATGTCTAAGAAATTCGGTCTTTTGTTTGTTGTGTAGTAATGCCCTGACGGGCATTTTTTGTTTTTGCTTCTCGACGCTGCCTTCCCGCCAGAAGTCGAAGTACCTGGGTAGTAATGCCCTGACGGGCATTTTTGTTTTCAGCCGCAATCTTGCGCCGTCTTGACGCTTATTGCACAAGATAGGTAGTAATGCCCTGACAGGCATTTTTGTTTTTGCTTCGAGCAACGGAGTCAAGGCTTTAGCCGGACGCCGAAGGCGAGCCACACGCTACGCGCCGGCTGAAGCCTTGATTCCAATCCACCCGTTTGATTTCCGCTCCGTATCGTCTTCCTGTGCAACCCTTGCGCCCTTCCTTCGGTCGCCGCGAGATTCTTGGGACGCAGATTTTCGCAGATGAACGCGGACAAGAAATTAACCTCAGCGTTGATCTGCATCCGCGCAATGGGTTGCGGCGAGAGGCCGCGCTTGCCCCATGCCCATCGTCACGCCCGCGCCCACGCCCGCAAAGAGCGCAAACTCGGCCAGTAGATGGATCAGGCTCAGCCAGTAACGGTCATAGCGCGTCGCCGCAAACGTCACCTGCCCCACCATGCCGATCTTGACCGCGCCCTCCTTGAACGGCAGCGAGCGCGTCTCCAGGTCGTAGCGGCTCACGGCCAGACATTCGGCGGCGTAGCGGCGGGTCTCTTCCGGCAGCGCCACGGGCGCAAAAGCGTTCCAGCGTTCGAGCAAACTGCCAAACACCAACTCGGGCAGCGGCAGCGGCACCGAGCGCCCGCCCGAGTGGAACGTCGTGGGGCTGGCGAACAACAGCGACACGCGCCGTTCCGGCTCGGCCCGCGCCAACAACCACGGCGCAGAAAGCTCCTCGAACGTCGTCTGCGCCGCCCACGGCGAATCATCAGACCTGACAGGTCTATCTACCACGTCAAACAGCACGCCATCCAATTCGATGGGGGACAAACTTGCTTCTCCCTTGTCGGGAGAAGGGGCGGGGATGAGGGTCGGCAGCAAGTCGGCCAGTTCGGACGTGAGCGCGGTATAGCGCAGCGTGTACGCGCCGTTCGGATCGAGCTTGCCCTCGGCGCGCTTGCCCATCAGCGAAGAGCACGTAAACGGCCTGGGGCCGGACGCGTCCGGCGGCCCGTCGTGCAACTGCGCGGCCAGCGCAGGGTTCAAAGCATTTACCGCGCGCAAGAGCGCCGCGTGCGCCGCCCGGCCCAGGTGCAAGGGAGCGGGCACAGCCTCGCGCGGCTTGAGCGTCAAGACTAGACTCAATAAAGACGTCATCGTATCACCTCGAAAAAGCCCTACGGGCATTTTAGATTTCGGATCATGTAGGGGCGCGGTCACCGCGCCCTTACGCCAGCGAACAAGGCTATTCAGTTGTTAACGTCGCGGCTGGCGCAAAGCACAGCCAGGGGTTTTCGATCTCAGCGTTTCTTGCGTGCCTCGTCTCGCACGGCTTGCAGATTGATGAGCTCGGCCACCTCATAGCGCGGTGGGAGCGCGTCTTCCACAGGCCGCATGCGAAGATGCGCCGGAAAGTAGCCCATGCGCCCGTGCAGCTCGGCCAGGAGTGTCACCGCGACAAAGTTGAGCGACGGCGGCAGTACCAGCAGCGGCGCGGTCTGCCACTGTTCGGGCGAGAGCTGGCAGTCGTCCGCCAACGCGACGACTTGAGGCACGAGGTCGGCGTGCGGGTCCACCTGCGTTTTGACCTCGATCACGCGGTCAATCGGTTGGCTGGCGAGCGTCTCAAGCCGGGCGATTTGGTCGGGCAGTAAAGGATGGGAAAAGTTTAGTAAGATCACTTGAGCGATTCTCCTATTTTCGCCGCCACATTTATCAGGTCAACGCCCGTCACAACTGTCACACGGCTGTTCTGTGCGCGACTGAGGAACGCTTCCGGCAACCCAACCAGATGAGTGACCAACACCTTGCCGCAATAGATACCCGCCTGCTCGCGCCGCGAAATCGAGTCCAACTCATAAATCGCGCCCTTGTTCTCGTCCTTCTCAGTGAGTTCGTGTGACTCGGTTTTGCACGAGCAGACGGTGAGTCGCGCGTTCCGTGTGGCTACCACGTCCAGTTGATTCAACACCAGCGCCGGTCCGCTGTCCTTTTCGATCCTCACATCGCAGGCTACGTCGTCGAACAAGCCGGATGTGCGAGCGGCTTCATATACCCAGATTTCCAGCCACTTGCCTGCCAGGAAATCGCGCGCGCGGCGGTCCTGGGTCACGCAAATACTGAGCCTACTGCCACTGCCAGTTGGCTCGAGGCAACCGCATTCGACCAACGCCTGCGCCAGCTTGCGCTCATCGGCCGAGGCTCGCTCGATAACGCATAGCTGACCGCGCTGGCTGACGCATCGCCGCGCCTCGTCAATGACCCGTGCTGCATTGACGGCGTGCTGCGCTATCAGACGCGCCAATCCCACAAAAGGCTCGCCCCAAGGCCGTTTGCTGGACGCTTTGATGCCATGAGCCGCAAAGTAAACCTGGGCCGGGACAGACGCGACCAACGGCTGAGTAAAGACCGTGTCCTCAAAATAGAGCACGTGGCTCTTTTCGGTGACGACATAGAGCATCGCCAGGCGATGCTCTGTCGCTATACGGTACGCTCCCAGCGACATGATCTTGGTGCCGCCTGTCAGATTCACGACGACAGTCTGGTCCGGATAGCGTTCAATGATCTCGACGCATTGCCGCTCCACAGCTGCCAGATCATAGACCTCGACCTGTGGATTGATGTTTGTGCGAATGCCCTTGGTACGCCTATCCAGTTTCATTGCCTCGGTCGTCCACCTGGCATGAGGTTCCGTCTTGTTTGAGACGACAAATTCAACCATCTGAGGTTTGATCTGCAAGATAGGGATGAAGTTGGGCATGGGTTGTTCGCCCGCCAGGGCGATCATCATATCCGGGTTCACCTGGGCCTCCTCGTCTACGACCCCTCGCGCATCTCCACCAGCACCCAACCCATCGGCAGAGCCGGATTGCCGCCCACCCAGGCCAGATGGCGCGCTTTGGGGAACGGCTGTCCGCGCGTGTAGCCCCGGCTCGACCTGCCGCCACCACGATCCAAGTCGAAATCGTGGACGATCTCTTCCAGGAGTGGATCGGTGTCTTGCAATCCGCCCAGCACCGTCTTGGCTCGCCAGCCCGTGGCAAAGCCCACCTGGATCAGGAATTTGTTTCTGGGCCATTGGCCGCTGACCTGTTCGGCTAGGCGCGCGTAGAAACTGGCGGCCTGTCGTTCACCGCGTTTGTCGTGATACTCGTACTCGTGCGCGATGCGATTCCGTGCTACGTACTGTGCCGACTGGGCCACATGATTGACAATGTCGCGCATGCGATCCGACCAGTCCAGTCCCTGCTCCCGCCGTTTGAGCAGCCAGGTGTCCACGCGCAGTGGAGCTATGAGGCGCGTGCCTCGGACAATGACCTCGGCGTCTATTTGCAGTTGTGGCACCATCTGGATGCGCTGCAGCGCCAGCGCCGTCGTCGGGGCTGGCTGGCTATCGCCCACGATCAACGCGCGCAAGATGTCGTGATTGGGATCTTGGCCGAACGCCTCTTGCTCAAGCTCGTGCGCCGCTTGCTTAGCCTCACGCGGCCCGCCGGCCGGGCCAAAGTCAGCTCGCTTGAAGACGACCTTGGCGCTGTCGCTGGCTGCCCGGAACAGCGCCGTGCGCAGCGCGCCTTTGAGCGATGAGCCAGGCAAGTAAGGTCGGCCATTCACATTGCGGATACACTCGACGATCTCGCGCATGGCCGGTTCACCGCGCAGCGAATAGATAAAGTATTCGGGGTGCGCCTTATAGTCGGCGGGTTCGATCAGATCCTTGAGGGGTTGGCCCGCAAACTTTTTCTGCAAAGCCGGATCGTCCGGCCAGCGATCGGCCAGAATCGCTTCTTCGTTTAGCCGATATGTCGTCCCGCTGTTGACGGCAAAGTCGAACCCCTCGATCAGTTTGCGGCCACTGCCCACATGCAGCGGGGTGAGCACTTCAGTCTCAAGTGCATAGTTGATGCCCAGGCGCTCACTCATTGACCACCTCCCGCAGCGCCTCTCGGCGGACGCCCACCGGGAATGCGTACCCGTAGCGATAGACGCCGCGTGCGCCGAATTCGGCCTGCGGCGCGCCGCTCGGCTTGACGTCCACCAGGCCGCCGAGGGCGCCATCTTGCGATGGACTGCCTTTCAATCCGATTACGCTGCCCTCGGTTACCATCCGCAATCGCTTGCGCCGCCAGGTATGCAGCGCGTCGTCTGTGCACCAACCTGCTACGGTGACCAACTGGTAACTTGCGCCACGCACCTTGAGCGATTGGGCCGCTTCGCCTTGATCCTTGACTGCGTAGCGAGCCAACGTCACAGCATAGCGCGAGTCTGGCGACGGTGTAAAAGCCACGTCGCCGTCGTCCCACGTCCACTCGAATGCACCGTGACCGGTGCTGCGGAAACCGCCCAACCCGGCATCGGCGAGTAGCGCCAGCGCTGACTTGATGTTTGCTCCTTGGCTTGCGTTGCCCCGTATTGCAAACCAAAGTCCCAGGCCCTCGGCAAACGTCACGCGCCCCGTGTGGAACAGAGCGCCGGCGTTAGTCACGCGATCCAGCGCCACATGGGGTACCGTGTCCGTCGTCCACCACGGCCTCGAATCGGCATCGCGCTCCCACGCCTGGGTAACCTGGTCTCGCTCCTGCTTCAAGAGCCAGACCGAGTAACCCTGGAGAAAATTCGCTTCGTCCGTCTCATCCGCCAGAGACAGGGCGGAGCATAGCTTTTCGAACACTCCCCACGATACCCACCGCACGCGTTTCTTTTTCTTGGGAGCGAGCACCTCATCGCTCGGCAGCTTGACCTGCGGCACGGGCAGCAAGCGCGTGATCACGCGTAAGGCATCGTCCTTTGCCAGCAGGCATGGGAACGCCGAAGTCAACACAAAGGGCGGTTGAGCCTTGAACTGTTCGACGATCTCGTTTGCTTTGCCTTGCTGTGCCCAGGCCACCATCATCGCGCTGAACAACGTGTCCGACGGCACATAGGCATACACCTTTTGCCGCTCGCTGCCAGTGTCTTGCCCCACATGAAACGCGCCGGTGGGCCTCAGTGTGACACTTGGCATTACCCACCTCCGCGGATCGGGATGCGCTCCTCTATCCATTTGAGCAAATCGGCTTTGGCCGCAAAGAGTTCCTTGAGTGTCTTGTCGTTAAAGCGCTCGTCGCTCAGCTCGCGGTATTCATCGCCCACCTTGAGCACCACCGACAGGTGCTCGAACGCCACCTTGCCGCTGCCCCGGCTGCCCTGACCGCCCAGGTAGTCGTCTTCCACCAGTTGCAGACCGGTGAGCAGGTCACCGGACCGCGCGCGGTCAGCCGCCCCATAGATGCTAAATACCAGTTCCATGGGGCCAAACACCGCGCCGGCTGGCACGCGCTCCATCTGGCGGGGTGAAGCGGCGCTCGTCACGCGATCAATGGCAGCTTCCCATTTGACCTCGGAGTATAGGACGGCTGTCGTGCCGTCCAGGCTCTCCGGGCGCAACGAAATGTCGCGCACGGTCAGGCGGGTGGGGGCGTCTTTGGCAATGTCGCCGGTGACGCCATAGATCGTGCAGACCGGGCAGTTGACATCTTCGCAAGCGTGAATCCAGACCTCTTTGCCTTTGACTTTGCCGATTTGCTGGTTCTGGGTCGCGCCTTTCAGTTTCTCCCACTGCGAGCGCATCTTGCCTTTGAGAGATGAGCCGGGAATGTACGGACGACGATGAGCGTCGCGGATCACCGGCAAGTCCACATCGCCAATGCCCAAAGCTTCTTTGGAGGCACCGATGTGCAGACCCGAAAGAGCATGGACATCACCTCTCAGGACGACTCGACCGTACAGGTGAATGGTTCTATTTTCCATGGTGTCTTCTATTTGCCGCCATATTTCTTGTGATAGGCCAGGATCGCTTCAAAGAATTCGACGAAACGCTTGAAGCGAATGCGCCGCTCGCGGTCTTCTGTCGAATTGCCGATCTCGTCAATCGCCGCGCTAAACAGTCTTTCCAGAGTTGCCAGCTTGGGATCGCGCGCGGCCAGGTAGCCGAGTTTCGGCTTGAGCAGTATGACCTCCCGATACGCTTTGCTGGCAAGCTGCCGATCTTGCTCGCTGCTGCGTTCATCGAGCACTGGCCAGGTGAGCTCGATCTGGCGCACCGGCCCATACACATTCCGGATCTGGTTCGTAGTCAGCCTGGCTTCTGCTGCTTGTTTGCCGATTGCCTCTGCCTGCTCGACCAGTAATTTGGCGTTGTCAACGGCTATGATCTTTTTCACGTCGTCGAGCGACATGGTGCCTGTGGCCGGGGCAGCGCCTCTTTGCCCTCTGTCACTGTAGCTCATTCCTGCTCTCCTTTCGTGTGAGTAGTTCTGCCCAGCGGGCAGAAAGTCCAATGATCGTAATGGCTTGGGAATCTGGCTTCAAGAGCTCTTCCTCCCATTGTCGTAGGGTCTGAGCGACCTCCGGTGTATTGCGTAACGCTTCGATGGTGCGCGTCAACTTGTAAACGGCGTGCCACATCCACGGCCCATAGTAGAACATACCTTGCCGTTTGCTTTTGCGGATGCGGTTTTGTTCGCCGGCGCCGCGCTGAAAGTCCGAATCTATCGCCAGGAAGGACTGGATGATGGATTTGGGCAGGGGAACGCCTCTGTTGAGTGAGCCGTCACACCAACCCGCCATCAGGTGCGCACGGCGGCTCACTTCCTGATATTGCTCCCAGCCGATCGTCTGGCCGAATAGGCAAATGGCGTCTTTATCTTGTCCCCCCGCGCGGCGATGATTCTTGGCCGCATGTTCTGCCTCAGCAGCCTGTTCTGCCGCGAGATAGAGTGGAAATCTCTCATCGGCCAGCGTAACACCGCCTGAAACAGTGATAGCCGGGTTTCTGCCGGCATAGAGTCGCAACGACTCGCGGATGCGAGCGGCGAATGCTGGTAGCGCATCCCACGCGCCCACCACAAACACATCGTCACCCCCGGCGTATTGCACATACAGCGTGTTCTCGCGGATGCGTCCGCCTGCGGGGTCATCGCCGGGGTGCGGCCAGGCCTCGTGGCCCAGCTTGGGCAACCAACCTTCAAAGAAAAGTCGTAGCGCGAACGACAGGCTGGCGACCCGTGAAAGCGTCAGCGCATTCTCTCCTTGTTGTATAAACCCGTACCGAAACAAGTCTCCAACGTTGTCTACGTCCATACGCAGGACACCCCATCGGTGAACACCTCGGCTTGCTTGCGCCAGTTCTTCAAACGTCATCACTCGCTCGCCGTGCCTGTCACTGACGGACGGGACAAGTTGAGCAAACAATCGCTGGGTCTTGACGAGGGGCGTTTTTCGGTCGAGTTCTTTGAAAAGCTCCGTGGCAAAACGTGCGTCCTTTTGCAGTGGATTCACTCGAATCCACTCGAGTGGGTCGGGCCAATAGTCAACATATCCATCCTTTCCAGGTGGATCATCGGCATTAGCGGCATAGACGTTCACACCGAACGCCATCATCGTGTGCCACCAGTCGGCGGGATCGTGGCCCGTCAGTGGCCTGGGCGATGATTTGAGCCAGACCAAATGTGTGGCATGAGAAAGCTGTGTCCCTAGTTTCTCAAGGCTGGCGCAAAAGTCGCATTTGCGCACGGTATCGTCTTTGTCATCTTGAGTGAGTGCGCGTCTACCCTCGCGCCCGCACACGCTGCACACCCGGTCCGTGTCGCCGCCGGAGCCTTGCGCCACTCCAACCTCCTGTGCCAGTTGCGCCGGATCGAGGTCGGCCAGTGGACGACGCTTATCTATGGCGAGCTGCTGATGAAGCTTGTCCCATACCGCGTGGAACTGGCCTCGTGCAAATTCACTCGCATGCACAGACACTGTAGCCAGCGCCAAATGCAATGCGCCATCATGTGCGGCCAATAGCTTTTGGCTGACTTGGCGCCGGATGTCTCTTAATGCATCCTCGTGTGTCACCCCCGCCAGGATAAAGAAATTGCCGCCCCCCGCATACAGCAGATTCATGATCGGCAGACCAAGCTGGTCAAGCACGTACTGCGCAACAACTTCTGTGAGCAGTTGCAGGTAGAATGAGCGCGCCCGCAACGATTTGGCCGCGCCGGACGAGGTGAGTGTGTACAGGAACGCTTGCACGCCAGAGATGTCGCCTCCGACGAGGAGTGCGCATGGCACAGTGCTGCCTTCTTTGGCCTTGAGTTTATCGGCGACGCACTTGCACCAACCTCCATCTCGCTTATCCGATGCCAGGCAGGCTGCTAGCGCTGCGGTCGTCCGCAAGTGGTCAAACAAACTAATGTCCGGCACACTCTGATAATAGGCGGATGGGACACACCAAGTGTATTCCATAAGCAAAGAATACAATGTTTCCAGGTAAGCGGTCCTTTCTGCTTCACCGGACACATTGAATTTGATCTCTTTGCACGCCGCTTCAAAAGCAGCCCAAAGATCGCTGTACTCGCGCTCGTGGCTGGCTCGCCAATCAGTGTCTGATACCTCGCTCGGAAACAAGGTTCTCTCGTCTAACGTCAGCCGCTTGAGGGGCACATACATAGGACGGTCATATTCCTTCAGGCGGCTAAAGATGGAGCGCAAGTAGGGCACGCGGTTGTCTTCGTCTTCTTCGCGCTCGCCGGACGAGAGCCAATCAGCCAGTTGCACGATCCAGGGCAAGGGATCGTCGGGTCGCACCTCTTCCGAATCTGGCCGGTGGTGGTATCGGACGCCGGTCAACCCCCGCTGCAATGGCTTGGGCACCCAGTCAGCCACGAACGAGTCACTGGCCAGTGCATGCCAGTAGCCATACTTACGGCGTCCTTCTTCTCCCCATTGCTCTCGCAACGACGTCGCATGGGCACGCCACATGAATTTTCCGATGTCGTGCAACAGCCCCGCCAGCGCCGCCTGCCAAACCTGGGCTTTCAATTCATGTTCATCCGTCATCCGCACCCTCCTATGTGGTTACCGGTCGTGCCGTGCCAGTCGGCTAATTCTAGTCCCAAGCGCCCCAAAATCAAAAAATGAAAATGGCTGTGCCCCGCCGTTTCCTTACCATCCTATCACACCTGCCCTCCCCGCGCATCAGAGAAATCTCTGGATTAGATCAGAGATTTCTCTGATGTATTCCGGCGTCTTGTGTGCTATCCTCAACGCAAGCAATAGCCTAATCGGCAAAGAACGGCCCGAACTTGCTCCGCAAAAAGTGATAGTCCAGCCGCCCGCCAGGCGGCGCGGCCCACTCGTTGCGACATTCGGCCAGGATGGTCGTCTTGTGCGCGTCTACCGTCTTGAGCGTGATGCACAACACATCGGCAACCTCTTGCGGCGTGCGTCCCGCCGCAAACAACTGCAACACAGCCTGTTGCCGATCCGTGAGCCGCTCGATCACGCGATGGCAGCGCGCCCGCTCGTCACTTTCCAGCCAATCTGTCCGCGCCTGGATCACGCGCGCCGCAGGCGCGCTCATTATCTGCCGGAGGCCAGGGAAGTACGCGCCCCACGGCGACAGCGGCACCTGGATCAGGCGCACACCTTCACTGGAGTGGACGTGCATCACCGCGCCCTCGAACGCTCGTCGGCGCAATTCGTCCGGCGTGTACAGATGCCACAACTTGTCCCGGTGATCGAAATGCAGCATGGCCCCACTCATGGCCATCAAGCCCATCACACGCCGCCCACCGGCCAGGCACACGTGCAGCGCGCGTCCTTGTCCCTTCAGCTCGGCGATCACCTGGTAGACAGTTTGCCACGTCGCCTCGGCGGCCGCTTCGTCCCGGATGTCGCACAAGGGATTGTTCCTGTCGCATATCGGTGTCTTCCGAAAGTGCATCGGTCGGTTGGCGTATGCGTACCGATCGCCGGGGAACTCGGCGGCCAGTTGGTCCAGTGCCTTTTGTACTCGCGGATCCTCGGGCGAAAGGTGCAGGACGATCACTTCGTGGATGGCCTCGCCCTGCGCCAACAGCCAGTCCAGCGCAAACGTGACCACTTGCGCTTGCCCGCCCATTGTCGTCACCAACGTCTTGTCTGCTTCGGTCACTTCTTTCACCGAGATTTGAGATTCGAAATTTGGAGGCCCCTATGAACCTCTTGCCTGCTCTAGTCATCGGCGGCCCGCCGCACGCCGGCAAATCCGTTCTGGCCTTTAGCTTGTCTCAAGCGCTGCGCACACGCAATGTGGCCCACTATGTCCTCCGCGCTTACCCGGATGGCGAAGGCGACTGGTCCAACCAGGCCAACCAAGAGCTGGTGCGCGCCATTCGCATCAAGGGCCTTGGCACTCCCGAATGGACCCAGCGCATCTGCCGTGACATCGCCCGTCGCCATCTGCCGCTAATTGTGGACCCTGGCGGCAGGCCGACCGACTGGCAAGAAGCGGTATTCGATGAATGTACACATGCCATCTTGCTCTGGCCCGACGCCGATTCACGCCGCACGTGGGAGGCCATGTTGAAACGTCACGGCCTGGCAATGGTGGCCGATCTGCGATCCGACCTGCACGGCGTAAACGATCTGGAAGACAATGGCTCCGTGTTGCGCGGGACACTGGCCGGTCTGGAACGCGGCGCAACGGCCAATGGATCAACCTTCGATGCACTGGTTGAGCGTGTATCTGGCGTGTTCTCCTATTCCCCGTCCGAGTTGCGCACGATGCACCTGGCCCAGGCCCCGGTCGAGTTGGTGATCGAGCTGGCCCGGCTGGGGCGCACGCTGAACGCGCTCGACAACGCCTTTGAGTGGCGGCCGGAGCATCTGCCGCGCGTGCTGGACTATATCCCGCAGTCCACGTCGCTGGGTCTGTATGATCGCGCCCCCAACTGGCTGTATGCTGCGCTGGCATTATATGCTCAGCCGGAGCCGGTGTACCAATTCGACGCTCGTTTGGGCTGGATCAGTCCGCCGACGTTGCGTATCGGGCAGCCTGCTGACGACGCGCCATTGCAAGCCAGTCTGTCCTCGCGCTCCGACCACATCCGCGTTGAGCTGGCGCTGCGTGACGCCTACCTGGACTATGCCGAAGCCGAGGGGTTGTGCGTGCCTCCTATCCCTGAGGGTAGCGGTATGGTGCTCAGTGGTAAGCTTCCGCTCTGGTTGTGGACAGCCGTCTCCTTGACTTACGCATCGGCTCCCTGGCTGGGAATCTACCAACCCCGATTGCAGGATCGGGCTGTCATCATCAAATCGCAGATCGTAGGGTTGGCGGTCGGCCAGACGATTCACTCTGCGCCCGTGCTGGCCAACGCATAGTGTGGAGTGCGCGCTGGCTCCGCTCCAAAACGCCCAACGAAAAAAGACCACCTGCCCCAGACGGGCAGCGTGGTCACGAGTTCATTGCCCCTCGATCGAATGGGACAAGTCTGCGTACGCCTTGACCGTTACACGGGGTGTGAATACGGTGAAACTTTGGGCCATCATGACTCTGATTGGAGTGGGACAGACATCCCCACTCGGCTCATGGCTGAAAAGATGCTGGGCATCACGTGCGATGTGCAGGCCCAGCCAAATGTGTCGGCACCGTATAAGAGTGTAGCACTGTTAAGGCGTGGGGTCAATGCTGCGACGCCGATCTTGCATAGAGGGGGTTGTGGTTTCAGGCGCGCGACGGCAAAATTAAAAGCCTGGATTCAAGCGAAGGGCCGGTGAGACATCTCACCGGCCCTTGTTGCATATACTGCTTGGAAGTCAAATGAGCGCATTGGAGTGAGGCTTCAGCCGGCGCGTAGCGTGCGGCTCGCCCTCGACGTCCGGCTAAAGCCTTGACTCCGTTTGCACTGAATCCATTTCCGAGTCGTATACAGCGACGGAGAAGGCTTACTGTTTTTGCGCTTGTTTCTTTTCTTCTTCCACCAACATCCGGCGCAAGACTTTGCCCACCATCGTCTTGGGTAGTTCTTGGCGGAACTCGACCGACGTGGGCACCTCGAACTTGGCGAGTTCCTTCTTGCAAAAGGCAATCACCTCTTGTTCCATGAGCGTCTCGCCCGGCTTGGGGACGATCCAGACTTTGATCGTCTCGCCGCGATGCGGGTCTGGGATGCCGGCGGCTGCCACGTCGAACACCTTGGGATGTTCCTTGATGACTTTTTCGATGTTGGTCGGATAGATGTTGAATCCCCCGGCGATGACCATGTCCTTCTTGCGGTCTACGATGTAAAAGTAGCCGTCCTCGTCCATCTTGGCAATGTCGCCGGTGTAGAGCCAGCCGTCTTTGAGGACATTGTGGGTCTCGGTGGGCATATTCCAATAGCCTTGCATCACGATCGGCCCTTTGAGGCACAGCTCGCCGATTTCCCCCACGCCCACTTCCTTATCCGGATCGTCCAGGCTGACGATCTTGCAGTCCACGTCGGGGAGCGGCAAGCCAATGCTGCCGACGCGGTTCTCGCCATAGATCGGATTGCAGTGGCTGGCCGTGGGCGCTTCGGAAAGCCCATAGCCTTCGCGCAAGCGGCCACCGGTCAATTTTTCGAACTTGTGCTGCGTCTCGGGCATCAACGGCGCGCTGCCGCTGATGCAGGCTTTGATCGAGCGGATGTTGAAGCGGCTCAGATCGGGATAGTTGTTGACGGCGTTGTACATCGTCGGCACGCCGGGGAAAATTGACGGATGGTAGGTGTTGATCGCGGACAAGACGTTTTCCAGGTCGCGAGGATTGGGGACGAGCACCAGCGCAGCCGCAGCCGCGAGGCCGAAATTCATCGCTGCCACCATCCCGTAGACGTGGAACAGCGGGAGGGCAACCAGCACGACTTCCTGGCCTTGCTTGACGTCGGGCATAAATGCCTTGATCGCCAGCGTATCGGAGACGAGATTGCGGTGCAGCGCCACTGCGCCCTTTGAAATGCCGGTCGTCCCGCCGGTGTATTGAAAGATGGCAATGTCATCCGGGCCTATGTCTAGCTTGGGACGGTCGGCCGGCGTGCTCTGCGCCAGCAGGTCTTGCAGCCACACGTCGCCCCCCGTCAGTTCTGCCTTGTGCTCGGCCGCGGTATGCTTGTTGAGCGGGAACAGCGTCTTGAGGAACCCGCCCATGTACTCGCGGATGTGCGAGACGACCACCTGCTTGACTTTCGTTTTGGGCTGCACCTCTTTGGCGCGCGCGTAGAAATTGCTCGTCGCGATCACCAGTTCCGCCCCGCAGTCGTTGAACTGGTATTCCATCTCGCGCGCAGAGTAGAGCGGGTTGGTGGCGACGACGATCCCACCGGCTTTCATGATGCCAAAGTAGGCAATGATGAACTGGGGCGAGTTGGGCATCAAGATGATGACGCGGTCGCCTTTCTTGACGCCCAGTTTGGCCAACGCCCCGGCCATCCGGTCGGTCAGGTCGTTGAAGGTCCGGTAATCCATCTTGCCGCCGGTGAGCCCATCGAGCGCGCCCGTCATCGCACGGGGCTTGAAGATGAGCGCAGTGTTGTTGGGATAGTCGCGGGCGGCCTGTTCCACGAACCCGAACAATGGGATCTGCGGATAGGGCTCCAAAGTGTAGGGAACCCCCTTGTCGTATTTTTTCAACCAGGGCTTGTGTTCCATATCATCCTCCTGAGAAAAAAAGCGGCGGCGCGACATTGAGGGCGAATGACCAGATTATTGGGTGGTGTAACCTCCTGCTCTGAATGAGGGAGACCGATCCGATGCTAAAAGTATAGCGTGAGTAGGTCAGACTTGTCAATAGCGCGAAATGGCCCTTTGTGCTGTGGCAAGGACGGATGAGGCAGCCCAGGTCGGAGACTCGTCAGGCGGTTCGGGAGCAGGGGGACATGCGACGGGTGGCCGGCGGCGACTTGAGCCGGTGTGGTCAGCGGTTATTCACGGTTGGCCCAGCGCTCGACGAGCGACAGGATCAACCACAGCAGGCCCAAGACGGCGGCGCCACTCAGCAGGCACATTCCACCCATCGCGGCCTGCTGCCAGCCGTACACCAGTCCGATGACGATTCCGCCGACGACGACCAGGAAAATCGCAATGATCACGATGAGTCGGCGTTCGTCCTTGCGCCGGAGCGCGCGCAAATCCGCGACGGGATGTGGTTTGTTTGGCATCAATACCTGCCTCGGCCAAAGCTTGGGTGGATGAATGACTCATTCTGGCGAAGGCTACAACTTCACTTTCGCAAGAAGGTCTGTGCAGTTACAAGAGGATTATAGCTGCGCCTGAGAGGCTGTCAAGCCGGGACTCGGCGTTTCGACTTGGGGACAAGCCTCAGCGCATGATATGAACACGCCTGGCGCAGGCGAATTTTACCGGCTGAAGTCTTGACTCCTGAACGTGGAGACGGTCCCCAACGCGAAACGCTTTCAACTCTATGCTCGCGACACCTTGATGATGGTGCCCTGCACATCTCGGGGTGTGTTGTACCGCGCGGCCTCGTACGGCGCGCTTGGCTCGGTCCAGCGCCAAAACCATCGTGCCACGGGGGCGGGCACATTCAAGCAACCGTGGCTGCGCGGGCGGCCAAAGTCATTATGCCAATAAGTGCCGTGGATGGCGGCGCTGCTCCGGGTGAAAAAAGTCGGGAACGGAACGCCGGGCAGATCGTAAAAGTCGTCGCCCGTCCCGCCGGTCATGCGCGAGGTTGGGGTCTTGAACAAGACCCGGTGCGTGCCCGACGGCGTAAAGTTCTCGCCATAGCCGCTGGCTACGCGCGAGGTCAAAACAGGGTAACCGTTTTCGTAGGCCGTAATGGTTTGCGCTTGCAGGTTTACCTCGATGCGCTTGTCGGTCACGCCGGGAGAAAGCGGCGTCAGCTCGGATGGATCAATACGGCGAATGTGCGCCGCCGGCACATACGGGCCAGGCCCCCATGTGATGCCATCCTGCAAGCGATACCACCACTGGTCATCTTTGCCCATCACCGCCTCGATGACGCGAAACACGCCGGTGTAATACAGCCGCATGTAGCGCCAGGCTTTTGGATCGGGCGCTGCGCGCGAATCGCTAAAGGGTACAGTGATTTCGCCCCAGAATTTTGCCGCCGCTCTGTCCGGCTCCGCGACATTCTTGACGTCCTCGACCGGCTGCACCCATGCCGAATGGGCATAGCCGTCTTCCGTCTTGTACCAGGTCGCATTGTGCGGCATCACGGCTTCGCCCGTGGCTTGTCCATACAACCGCAGCACTTCGTCCCGGCGGGCAATGCGGATCAGTTTGGACTGGCGCTTGGACTCTTCGCGGATTTCGATTCCCCACGTGGCAACGCGGCCCAGCGGCTCGGGTGGCGGAATCAAGTTGTCGCCCGATTCCAGTTCTGCCCCAAAAACGCGCGAGATTTCGGTGACCGGCAAGAGAGCTGCCGCACATACGGCGCTCCCGGCGAGTTTCAATAGTTGACGTCGAGTTATCCCAGCCATCTTTTTCTACTCCGAAACAATACTGGTTTTCAAGCATCTATATGACAACACAAAAACGTTTCTCAGCGCGTTCCAGTTCCGTTACAGCCACATTACAACATGACATCACGCCAATATGATTCAATCTCGTCGGATCTGTTCCTTGTGGCTCGCCGCGTGAGGTTTTCCTTCCCGGTTTTTGGATGCCGCGCCGCTTGCGGCGCGGCAAGTCGTCTTGCGCCGTCATCCTTAGAGCCTATCCGAAACACCCGTAGCCGACACATCCCTACGCGGTAGCGGTCGGCGGCTGGCATAGGGATGCCAGCCGGACAGTTTTCGGATGGGTTCTTAGCCCAGGCACGAGAGGAAACCTGGCGAATCTGACAAGATCGAGCAACTTTGCCGCGTATTCTGCGTACTGTTAAGCGAGACCGTGATTGCAAGGTTAAGCAAAAGGAGGCGCTATGCAGCACAAACTAGTTCGTAGTCAGACCGATTCCATGCTGGGGGGTGTGTGTGGCGGCCTGGGCGAGTACCTGAGTGTTGATTCTACCCTCATCCGTTTGGCCTTCGTTCTCTTGACGCTATGGGGCGGCCACGGCTTGCTGCTCTACATCATCATGTTGATCGTCGTGCCGCCTGCCGGCAACGTCAAAGAGACTGCCATCAGCCAGAGCGCGGGATGATTCTGTTCTGAAAAAAAGTTTCACCCCACGTCAATACGCTTTCCGGGCGCACAAAAGCCCTGACGAATCGAGTCAGGGCTTTTGTAACCTCTGGACGAACCCAGGGACGCTCAGATGACACCGCTAAACGTGAAACGTGGCGGGATGCTTGCCGTTACGTTCTGCGTCTTGCCGTAGCGCATCCCGCCAGGCGGACCCGTCTCAATCTGCCACGCACACATCCTGAAAGATTCGCACTCGCACTCGCAGACTGGCGTTTTCCGCTTCGAGTTGTTGGATACGCTCTTTGAGTATGCCGGGTGCGGTTTCGGGCTCGGCTAACCCGGCGCGCGCGGCCTCGAGGAACTGCTGCCGCCACCGGTAATAGTGCGCCGTCGAAACGCCCGCCTCACGGCAAAGCTGTGTCACCGGTCGCTGTCCGCGCAGGCCCTCGATCACCAGGTTGACTTTGCGATCAACGGGCCACTGCGCCGACGCCGCCTGAACCTTTCGCCGTGTATGGGAAATTGTTGCCAGCATGTTGCCTCCATACTCTATTGCGGACCCTGTCGCAGTCCGCTTCGACCGGCGGACAATGTGCTCTGGGTCGAGCTGCCCGGCGATTGGATAGTGACCGGCGCGGACTTGGCTTCGCCAGCAGGCCGAGCCATAGCAAAAGCATTGTTGGAAGGCTGAACGGATGGTACCCGGCCGAACTGGCTGGATGAGTGTGACATAGTCCGGCAACGGCAATCCAGATAGCCTGGGATATAGTAATCACCACACCGACTGCACCTTAACATAGTGGCCTCCTCGGGGGCAAGTTGGACACTTGTCAGATTGGCAGCGGGCTCAAGCAGAAAAAGACCCGTGTCCAAAGCGATCCTTCAGCTTAACGTTGCTTAAACAGAAGGCGCAGGAAAATCGAATCTGCCAGTCAATGACGAGGCACCTCCAATCTAGGACCCTTGGGCAGTCCTTAGGTTTATTTGTGGCTTTGCCAGGGCCGAAAGTCCTACAGCAACCAGCTTGCCTGTTGCCTGGACGCTAACTTTTTTGGATGGATCTGCGGCTCGATGGCGGACAATCGTGCGCTAAAGGGTGGGGATAAGTGACTTGTGGTGATGACAGCTTGTCGAGAAAACCCACTCAGCAAAAGGAGGCGCCCGTTCCTGGCTTTCCCCACTCTTTTTGCTGAATATTGCGCTTGGCTAACTCTATTATACCACTACTGTCAAGTGTCATGCGCCACTGTCATTGTGCCAATCATAACACAAAGCCCACAATGAAACATTTTAATATCATTGCAGTTTCGTGGCAATTCCATTGCATCGAAAAGATGCGCCTCCCCCCAGCGCTTTCCAAAGCCTGCTCGGCTTGGAGGACGAAAAAGTCCCTCAAATCAGACGCCACTGGGTTTCGCAAAGCCCGATTCTAGCGCAAGTCGGCCGGCGATTTTTTGCGGCTCCGTCTGGTGGCGCGAGGCGGCTGTTTCACATTCGCGGTTCTCATGGTAAAATCCAGTTCATCTTGCAGAGTGGTTTTTTCATGTGAGGACATTCGTGTCCGAAGAGCAACTCGACTTTACCCCCGTACAACTGAGCGAGCGCGAGCTTGAAATCCTTCGCTTGGTGGCGACCGGGGCCAGCAACAAAGAAATCGCCAGTCAGTTGTTCCTCAGCCCTAACACGGTCAAGGTTCACCTGCGGAATATCTTTGCCAAGATCGGCGTGCAAAGCCGCACCGAAGCAACTATGTACGCCGTGCGGCAGGGCTGGGTGGATGTGCCAGCTGACGCGCGTGCTCGACCGCTGGCCGAAGAGCTAGAAACTGCGGTGGAGGTGGGGCCGCAGCCGGGGCCGACGGCAGTGGCAAAACTGCCGGCCCCTCAGCCGCGCGCCGTCGAGCCTCCATTGCCGTGGCCGCAACGCATCGCGCTGGTTGTCGCTATGGCACTGGTCCTTGCTGGATTGGGCGTCACCTGGCCGCGCGCGGCGGCGACCAATGGCGAGGTCGGTAATCCCTTCAGCGACTTGCCTGGGCTGAATGTTCCCCTGTTGACATCCGGAGGCGATTCCCGCTGGCAGCCCGGTGCGTTGATGCCCACTCCGCGTGGACGGCTGGCGTTGGCTGCCTTGCGTGACAAGCTGTATGTGATGGGCGGCATCACGTCGCCCGGCGGTGTGACCGGCGCAGTGGAAATCTATGATGCAGTGAGAAACACTTGGTCGTCTGGCGCGAGCAAACCCACGCCGGTGGCCAATGTTGCTGCTGCCGCTTTGAACGGCAAGCTGATGGTGCCAGGCGGCTATACAGCCAGTGGGGCGCCCACGAGCGTAGTGGAAGTGTATGATCCGGAAGCTGATGCCTGGTCGAGCGGAACCGCGCTCCCATCGCCGGTGTTTGCCTATGCCGTGGCCGTTTACGATAACAAGCTGTATCTGTTCGGTGGAACAACCGGTCGAAGCAATGTATACCTGGGGCAGACGCTCGCCTACGACCCAACGACGGAGCGTTGGACGGCGCACGCTCCAATGCCCACGCCGCGCGGGTTTGCAGCGGCGGCAACGCTCGACAGGGCGATCTATGTCGTGGGCGGTTACGATGGACGGCGCGAGTTTGTCACATGCGAGCGCTATTGGCCTGACCGTGATGTGTGGGAAGCGTGTGCGCCGCTGGCGGTGGGCCGGGGCGGGTTGGGATTGGCTGCGATTGCTGGCCGATTGTACGCGGTGGGCGGTGGCTGGTCAGGCTACCTTGCATTTGGGGAACGGTATGACCCGGCGGCGAACGCCTGGTCGCCCATCGAGACGCCGCTGGCCGGGGAATGGCGCAACTTGGCGGTGGCGACCTACCGCACTGACCTATTTGCCGTGGGCGGCTGGAATGGGCAATCCTACCTGGCCGTGATGGAAAAGTATAGCCCGTTTCCGTTCCAGATTTTTATCCCATCCCCGTGAGAATTTTAGATTGTGGATTGCTGATTTTCGATTGACCCTCACTGGCAATCTACAATCTGCAATCAGAGCGCGGGCGCAGCCAGTTTGGCGATCTTGGCGCCGGCTTCTTCCCACGTTACCTTGGAAAGCCCCAACTTGTGGCGCACTTGTTCCTCGCTCATTCCGCTCCGCGCGTCGCGCACCGCGCACGTCCAACGCAGCATCTCGAACGAAACAGGCTTGGGAAGATCGGCTAACTGCCCCATGTCGCGCAGGACATATTCCAGGTTGCGCGCCGTGCATGGAAAGAGCCTGTCGCTGATTTGGTACTGCGCTTTATATTCTTCCAGCACGCGCGGCCAGGCGGCATCGAGTTTGAGCTGGCGCTCCTTGTGGTGATGGCGCGCGTCGCCGTAGCGAATCCACACGGCGGGCGCTTCCGGCTCGGACAGGTCCAGGTGATTCAAGACCAGCGCCATACACTCGCTCTTCTTGATGCCGGTCGTCAGCAAAAGTGAGACCAGGAGATGTGGGCGGGCATCGGGCTTTCGGCCTCCGGCGCTTTGTGAGTCGCCGTGGCGCAGCAGGTTTGTCGTCGCCAGTAGCTGCTCCACTTGAGTGTCAAAGAGGATGTCGGGCAGGGGGGTGGAGACGGGTTTGTGGACGAGCGGCGCAGCCGGGTCAGACGGAATCACGCCGGTGTCATCCAGCCAGGCAAAGAAAACCTTGAGCGCTGTAATGCGCCGTCCGAGCGACTTTTGGTTGCACGGCACACCTCGCCCGTGCAGCAACCACTCGATAAAGTCATTCAGGTCTTTGGTCGAGATGCTCCCTACGGGGCGGCTCTGGCTGACGAATTGGCCCAGGATATTGAGATCGTACTGAAACGACTTGATCGTGTTTTCGGTCAGATCGCGCCGGGCCATGTGCTCGCGGAATCCTCCGAGCGCCGCGTGGAGCGGCGTCGTCGCGGTCAGCTTGACAGGTTCGGCCTGTGGTTTGGCCGGGCTGATGCGTGGTGGTAGCTTTTCGTCAAACATACTGATCTCCTTGCGCAAAAGCATAGCACAGTCACGCGGGCCTGGCAAGTGGATTGGGCGCAGACTTGCCATTAGCGGCGCTTGACGATATGTGGTAAAATTTTCACCTGTGCGTCGGCGCAGATCGTTTCAATTGCATGGCAAAAGGAGCAGGACCTATGGGAAAGAGCTTGATAGAGCCGTCGGATGAATGGGGGCATGCCCAGGCCGAGATGGATCGGCTGTATCAGGAGATGATGGCGCCGGGGCGATGGGTGGTGGTGCGGCATTCCCATGCCTGGCGCCCTCCGACCGATGTATACGAAACTGACGAGGACGTGGTCGTCCGTGTCGAAGTGGCCGGGATGAAGGAGCCGGACTTTAACGTCTCGCTTTCTGATCGGGTTTTGGTCATTACGGGTGTCCGGGGGGATCCTAGTCCTAAAGTGGCCTATCACCAATTAGAGATTCGCTATGGCGAATTCCGCACCGAAGTGTACTTGCATTGGGCTGTCGAACATGAAGGTATTGTTGCTACTTATTCCGATGGTTTTCTTCAGGTCGTTCTTCCCAAGATTCATTCCCGCCGGGTGCACGTGGGTGAAGCCACGGGAATAAGCGCCGAGTAACTGCTCCAGTGCCCTTGCGAAGGTTTCACGGAAACCCGTGGCGAATGTAATGGCAACGTTCGCAAGGCGGAGCAGTTGCGGGACCGAATCATAAACGCATCGTCAAAGTGAGGTCACAACGATATATGGATGATTTTGAGGCAACCTTTAGCCTGGATGGCTCACATCTTTTCCGGCCAGAGACGATGAATGTCGTCAGCGCGGGCGTGTCATTCGAAGACTCGGAGGTGGGCGACCAAAGCGTCGAAATTCCGGACGAGTTGGCGATTCTGCCATTGCGCGGCATGGTGGTGTATCCGGTCACGGCGGTGCCGCTTAACGTGGGCCAGGCTCGCCTGGTCAAGCTGATTGACGACGCGGTGCTCGAAAAGAAAATCATCGGGCTGGTGGCCAGCAAAAAGCCAGAGTTGGAAGAATCCGGCCCGGACGACTGTTATACCGTTGGCACGGCGGCGGCCGTCCAGCGATTGCTGCGTCTGCCGGACGGCTCGGTTCGGCTCATTGTGTTGGGGTTGGAGCGCATCCGTATCGAGAGCTATACGGCGACCTCGCCTTATCTCAAGGCCAAGGTTTCTCGGGTGCGCGAGACGTTGGAAGAGTCGGTCGAGTTGGAGGCGCTGCGGCGCAAGGCCATCGAGTTATTTACCCGGCTGGTCGAGTTGATCCCCGGTGTTCCGGAAGAGTTGGCCGGAATGGCGGCCAACATCGAAGACCCGCGCCAGTTGGTGTACGCCATTGCCACCTATATCCGCATTGACCTGGCTGATGCGCAGCAAGTCCTGGAACTGGACGATGTGACGGCCAAGCTCCGCAAGATTGTTTCGTTGCTCACGCACGAACTCGAAGTTCTCGAGCTGGGCAAAAAGATTCAAGGTGAGGCCCAGTCCGAGATGGGCAAAGTCCAGCGCGAATACTTTTTGCGCGAGCAGCTCAAGGCCATCCAAAAAGAGCTCGGCGAGGCGGATGAGCAGCAGATCGAGGTGGAAGAGTTCCGCAAAAAGATTGACGAGTCCGGGATGCCGGAAGAGGCGCTCAAGGAAGCCAAACGGGAGTTGGATCGGTTGTCCAAGTTGCCCACTGCCGCCGCCGAATACGGCGTTATCCGCACGTATCTGGACTGGATGACTAGCCTGCCGTGGAGCAAGGTCACACCCGATGACCTGGATGTGCCTCACGCGCGCGTGGTGCTGGACGAAGACCACTATGACCTGAAAGACATCAAGGAACGCATCCTCGAATATCTAGCCGTGCGCAAGCTCAAGGCGGATCGAGCGAGAGAGGAAGCGGAACAAGTCAAAGAGGAGGCCGCTCAAAAGAAAGAGAACGAGCCGCCAACGCCCGTGGATTACATCCGGCGCGAGCGTGAAGGCGTGATCTTGTGCTTTGTCGGGCCGCCCGGCGTGGGCAAGACCAGCCTGGGCCAATCCATCGCGCGCGCTATGGGCCGCAAGTTTATCCGGCAGTCTTTAGGCGGCGTGCGGGACGAGGCCGAGATTCGCGGCTTTCGGCGCACCTACATCGGCTCGATGCCGGGGCGCGTCATCCAGGCGCTGCGGCGCATCGAAACGCGCAACCCGGTCTTTATGCTCGACGAAGTGGACAAGCTGGGCATGGACTTTCGCGGGGATCCGGCGTCGGCCCTCCTGGAAGTGCTCGACCCGGAACAGAACCGCGAGTTCCGCGATCACTATCTGGATGTGCCCTTCGATCTTTCGCAGGTGATGTTTATCTGCACGGCCAACCAGTTGGAGCCGATCCCGGGTCCTCTGCGTGACCGGATGGAGATCATCCAACTGTCCGGCTATACCGAGGGCGAAAAGATTCGCATCGCGCAAGGCTACCTCATTCCGCGCCAGCTCAGAGAGAATGGCCTGCGTCCCGGTGAAGTGAGCTTCACGGAGGCGGCCTTGCTTCAGATCGTTCGCGACTATACACGCGAGGCGGGCGTGCGTAACCTGGAGCGCGAAATTGGACGGGCGTGCCGCAAGGTTGTCACGCGCTTCGCCGAAGGCAAGGCGACCGTGGTCACGATTGACGGCAAGGACACGGTCGAATTCCTGGGCAAGCCGCACTATTACGGCGAAGTCAAGGAACGCACCGAGATGCCCGGCGTGGCGACCGGGCTGGTGTGGACGCCGGTCGGAGGCGACATCGTCTTTATCGAAGCGACCAAGATGCCGGGCAGCAAGGGCTTTCAACTCACCGGGCAGTTGGGCGATGTGATGCGTGAATCGGCCCAGGCGGCGCTCTCTTACGTTCGCAGCAAGGCTACGGACCTGGGTGTGGACGAGCGTTTCTTTGATCACACCGACATCCACTTGCACGTCCCGTCGGGCGCGGTGCCCAAGGATGGCCCGTCGGCCGGCGTGACTATGGCGACGGCCATTGCTTCGCTCATCACCGGACGCCCTGTGCGTGACGATGTGGCGATGACGGGCGAGATCACGCTACGCGGGCAGGTGTTGCCCATCGGCGGCCTCAAGGAAAAAGTGCTGGCCGCTCACCGCGTCGGCGTCAAGACCGTCATCATTCCCAAGCGCAACGAAAAGGACCTGGAAGACATCCCGCAAGAAGTGCGCGACTCGGTCAAGTTTGTCCTGGCCGATTGTGTGGATCAAGTCTTTGAAGCGGCGCTGCGCGCCGAGGGACGCGGCAAACGCCGTGCCGTCCGGCGCACCAAGCGCGCGGCCAAAGCTCGCGCCAAAAAAACGTGAGGCATAGGCCGACGCAAAGGGGTACTATCTTGTCAACCATCCTGATTGTCGAAGATGACCAGCCGATGGCTCGCCTGCTCCAAACCCTTTTGGAACTGGAGGGGCATAAGGCTTTGTCGGCTCCGCGCCCGGAGACTGTGGTAGATACGGTGCGCCGGAACCAACCCGATTTGGTGGTGATGGATTTGCACCTGGGCCAGGTCGAAACCTTGGGTATCTTGGAAACGCTCAAGGCAGACCCGGAGCTCAAGGCTATCCCCGTCATCATCGTTTCCGGGCTGGATGCAGAAGATAAATGTCTGCAAGCCGGCGCGGATATATTTATGCTCAAGCCTTATAGCCCGAGCGTGTTGTTAGCCAATATCAAGCAATTAGTCAAATAGTCGAATAGTCAAGTAGTCGGATCGTCGAGCAGTCGGGTTAGACTATTCGACTACGAGACTACTCGACTACCGGACTAATTGACACTGGACTAGAACATTGACAGCCAAGCGAAAACCCAAGACCAAAGACACCCAGCGGCAGTGGCGGCGGATGGATTTGCATCTTCACACTCCCGCCTCTGTTGATTTTCAGGAGCAGGGCGTTTCGTATCTGGACCTCTTGCAAAAGGCCGAGTCGCGCGGCCTGGACATTCTTGCGTTCACCGATCACAACTCGATTGCCGGGTATGCAGCGATGCTCTCTGAAATTGAGCAGCTCGAGCTGCTGGAGCGGTTGAGCCGTTTGCGCCCCGACGAGAAACGCCAATTGGACGAGTACCGCCGGCTGCGCCAAAAGGTGTTGGTGCTGCCCGCCTTCGAGTTTACGGCGACGTTCGGGTTCCATATCCTCGGCATCTTTCCGGAAACGATGACCGTCCGCGAAATCGAGCATATTTTGCTGACGCTCAACGTCCCAGCGGATAGGCTCGACGGTGGCAGCGGCGAGGTCGGCGCGACTTCCGATGTGCTGACGGCGTACCGCTTGATTGACGAGGCGGGCGGGCTGGTGATCGCCGCGCACGCCAACTCGACGCACGGCGTTGCCACCATCGGCGCGCTGTCCGGTCAGACCAAGATAGCCTATACCCAAGACGAGCACCTGCACGCGCTCGAAGTGACGGACCTGGAGAGCAAGAGCCGCCGGTCAACCGCGGCGTTCTTTAATGGCTCCAAGCCCGAGTATCCGCGTCGGATGCACTGCATTCAGGGCAGCGACTCGCATCGCCTGGTGCGTGATGTCAAGAATATCAAGAACCTGGGTGTGGGCGACCGAGTCACCGAGGTCCTGCTGCCACAGGTCAGTTTCGAGGCGCTCAAGGAATTGTTCCTGAGCAAAGATTTTGCGCGCAGCCGCCCTTATCGTCCCACGCAGGCGCCCTTTGATCACATCCACGCCGCCCGCGAAGAAGGTCCCAATATTGTTCAGTCGTTTCACGCCGGGTACGCGCAGCGCGGTGGGCGGTTGGATGCCATCATCGCCGACGTGTGCGCGTTCGCCAATACGAACGGCGGGACAATCTATGTGGGCTTGCCGGACGATCCTAAGGCTCGCCCGGTTGGGGTAGATAACCCGAACAAGGCGGCGGAGATTTTGCGCAGCGCCGTTCAGCAAAAGATCACGCCCAGCCTGGATGTGGCGGTGGACACGCAAGAGACCGAAGGCGTGAAAATCGTTCGGCTCATCGTGCCGCGTGGTGACGATGTGCCGTATGCGATTGAGGATAACAAGATTTACGTGCGCGACGAGGCCGAGACGAACCTGGCCGTGCGCGACGAGATTGTCCAACTCGTCCGTCGGAAAGTGGCCATGCAGGCTTCTGTGGCTGTGGCATTGCCCGAAGCCGCGCCGGTCGAGCCTGCGCCGGCCGACAGCGAAACCGCGCCCTCGCCGGATGGACAAGTCTCGCCGCCACGGACCGGCGTGGAAATCGTCGCGACCGAAGAGCGTGGAGGCATCCGGTATCACACCATGCGCGATCTGCGAAACGGCAGCGTGGTTCAGAACGTCACACGCAAATCGGCGCGCAACCTGTGGCACTATGCCATCAGCCAGCACGAGAGCCAACCGGTCGAGGTGGATAAGGTAGCCTGGCGCGGCGACCTCGGAATGTTGGATAGCTCCAAGCGCGCCGGCAAAACACGCTATGACCTGGTGCAGCGATTGCCGGAGGGACGGCTGCGCGTTTACTATGGCGTCACCGACGATGGGATTCACGGCGAGTGGAGGAAGGTCGTCGGTTTGGAGGAGTAACGCGTTGATTCGCGTGGGGATTCTCACCGTGAGTGACCGTAGCGCGCGCGGCGAGCGCACCGACGCCAGCGGCCCGCTGCTTCGACAGATCGCCGAGCGGCAAGGCTGGATGGTGGAACGTGAGGGCATCGTGCCAGACGAATCGCTGTCCATCCAGACGATGCTGGCCGGCTGGGCCGACGACGCGCAGCTCGACTTGATTTTGACCACGGGAGGCACCGGCTTTGGTCCGCGCGACATGACGCCCGAGGCCACGCGAGGCGTGATCGAGCGTGAAGCGCCGGGACTGGCCGAGGCCATGCGCGCAGCAGGTTTGCAGACGACCGTGCACGCTATGCTTTCTCGCGCAGTGTGTGGCATCCGGGGCCGCACGCTCATCATCAACTTGCCGGGCAGCCCCCAAGCTGCCCATGAGAACCTGGAAACGGTCCTACCGGCGCTCCCGCACGCCGTGGCGCTACTGCAAGAGTCACCGGACAGCGAACACGGTCATCGGCTTGCCGCTGCCTGACCCAATGACGAACTCACCCTTGCGAAGCGCGAAACCCTTTGCACGCCCGGCGGCCAGCAAAGTCGGCAGGGTGAATAGTTGACAGGAGCAGAACGCAATGACATCTATCTCTATCCCCGCTCGTCTGCGCATGTCCACGCTCCGGCAGGCTTTGCTCAGTTTTTTTTGGTTTGCCACCAATGTGCATTGGACGGCGATCCTCATCGTCACCATGCCGAGCCAGATCAAGGCGGCGGTCGGAGACGCCACGAAAGGTAGCGCGCTGGGGCTGGCTCTGGGTGCCGGTGCGCTGATTTCGATGGTCGTCGCGCCGGTATTTGGCGCGCTCTCGGATCGCATTCGCTTGCCCGGCGGGAGGCGCAAGCCGTGGATCGTCATCGGCACACTCGGCAACGTCGTCGGGCTTATTGGATTGGCCTACCTGATCCAGCCGGGTCGCCCAGATTCACTCGTGGGCTGGACGGTGGCGTTCCTCTTTGTCGAGCTGTTCAATAACATTGCCACCGCACCCTACAGCGCGCTCATCCCCGACATGGTGCCAGCCGATCAACGCGGCTCGGCTTCCGGCTGGTTAGGCTTGATGATTGTGCTGGGCAACTTTGGGGGCGGCATTACCGGCTTCCTGGTTCAGCCCTTGGGCATCACCGGGATATACTTTTTGTTGATGGGCGTGATGTTGCTGGGAATGTTGGTCACCCTCTTTGGCGTGAAAGAGTCGCCCGCGCCGCGCGAGATGCCGCCGTTCAAGCTGGGCAATTTCCTGCACGGTTTGTATGATCCGTTCAAACATTCCGATTTCACCTGGGTGTTCCTCACGCGCCTGCTGGTCACGATGGGCATCTTTACCGTGCAAGAGTTTCTCCAGTACTATATGGGGGACGTGATTGGCTCGCCATATGTCTTGGCCGGGGTGGGGAAGGTCGCCGAGACGGCTGAAGAAGCCGTGTCGGTCTTTATGCCGGCGCTTTTATTCGGCGCGATTGTCACCACGCTAGTGGCGGGAGTGCTCTCGGATCGCTATGGCCGCAAGGTGATGGTCTACCTGTCCGGCGCGTTGATGGGACTGGTGGCGCTCGTGTTTGTCGTGTTTCACTCGTTCACGCTGGCAGCCTTGATGGGTATAGTGTTCGGCCTGGGCTATGGCGCGTATGAGAGTGTGGACTGGGCGCTGGCATCAGACATTCTGCCCTCGATGGACGACTATGCCAAGGACATGGGCGTGTGGCACGTGGCGATGGTCCTGCCGCAAGTCATCGCCACGCCCATCGCCGGGTTCCTGCTCGACAATTTCCAACGCGTCGGCAAGGCGCAGAGCATCCCCAACTTGGGCTACACGGTGATCTTCCTCGTGGCCGTGGTGTACTTTGCCTTGGGCACCGTGTTCGTCAAGCAGATCAAGGGTGCTCGGTAACAAATATCAAATTTCAAATATCAAATGGCAAAGGTCGCTGCAGTACAGTTAAAGTTCTTCCGCGCGCAGAGCGTGGCGGACATGGAGGCGCGACTGGTCGCCGCCATCCAGCCGGCAGTGGAGCAGGGGGCGCCACTGGTCGTGCTGCCCCAACACGTCGGGCTGACGCTGCTGGGCGCGGCTGGCGTGCGGGACGATCCTGTGCCCGTGTTGCAGAAGAAGGCTGCCGTGCTGCTCAAGGCTTTCGAGGAGACGTGCGCCGGGTTGGCTTCACGGTTCGGCGTGTGGCTGGTGCCCGGTTCGACGGTTGTCCCCGGCCCCGGTGGCGAATCGCTCGTGGCGCAGGCGCACCTGTTCGCGCCGGATGGCAGCGTCGCTGGTCGGCAGACGCAAACGCACTTGGGCGCGCGGGAAAAAGCCTGGGGCCTTGCGCGCGGCGATAGCCTCGACGTGTTCGAGACGCCGCTGGGCCGCATCGGCCTCATCGTCGGCGAAGACGTGCGCTATCCAGAGGTGGCCCGCATTCTGACGTTGCAAGGTGCGAGTATTTTGATTCACGTGGCGGCCCTGCCCGCGCCATTTGACGAAGAAGCCTGGCTGGCGTCGTTGTGGCGAGAGGTGCAAGCCAACCAGGTATTCGGCGTCGAAGTGTGCCTGGTGGGCGATTGTTTCGGCCAGGCGTATGCCGGTCGTAGCGCGATCCTCGCGCCAGTCGAGATGACGGAAGGCGAGCGCGGAATCCTGGCACAAACATCTACGACCGACGGCGAGCAAGTCGTCGCGGCTGAGTTGGATTTCGACGCGCTCCAAAAGGCCGTGGACGGCTATAACATTTTTCGCTATTTCAACTATGACTTGTACGCACGTGAGTTTCCAAAGGCGTATCGCTCCTCTTCCGCGAATAACACGAATCTCCACTAATTCCTTTTATTCACGCTCATTCGCGTAATTCGCGGAGAAAAGAGGGTCGTCGGAAGTGTGCTGACTCACGTTTTACGGTTGAGGTTTTGCGCCACCGGTTGATTCAAGAAACCTATGACTAAATTCCGCGATTGGCTAACCGAACGCGGCCTGGCCGCGATGCTGTGGTGGAAATCGAGGCCGGGGCAGGTATCGGGCGCGCTGAGCCGACAGACTTTTCAGCGCGCTGCGCCACCCTCGCGCGACCGTGTGACCGTCGGCCTGGCGCAGATGCAGATGGAGCTTGTCGCAAGCGCGGACGAGTATGCGCTCCATGCTTACGAGTTGGCGCGCTCCGCCGTCGAACGAGGAGCACAGTTGGTGGCGTTCCCGGAATATACCGGTGCGCCCTTGCTAGGGTTGCTGCCCGGCGTGCGAGAACTGGCGTCGGGCCGGACGATGCAGGACGCGATCAACGATCTGACGGGCGGGGCCGAGGTGAGCGTGGGCGACGTGTTCCGCGCTGTCGCGCCGGCCGCGAGCAAAATCCACTTGGACACCTTCTCAATGTTGGCGCGCAAGTTTGGGATCCACCTGATGGCCGGTTCGATTATCCTGCCAGATGAGGATGGCAAGCTCTACAGTTACGCGCATCTGTTCGCGCCCGACGCCTGGCGCGCAGCAAAGTCGCGTGGTCATCTCGTTGGGACGCAACGCAAGCTCCACTTGTTTGTGTCGGAAGAAGGCTGGCTCATTCCCGGCGACGAGCTGCGCGTGTTCGACTTGCCGTTCGGTCGAGTGGCGATGCCGATTTGCATGGATTACACATTTTGGGAGACCGCGCGGTTGGCCTACCTGAGCGGTGCAGAAATCTTGATTGATCCATCGGCGGATGGCTCTGGCGACCGCGAATGGCTGGCGGCGCGCGGCATCCAAATGCGCGTGCAAGAGTCGCTGTGTTATGGCTCGCATGTCTTTATCGTCACTGATCTATTTGGCTTGCACTGGCGTGGGCGGAGCAGCGTCTATGCGCCGGTCGGATTGTTGCCGCCCGGTCAGCGCGCGCTGGCCCAGGCCCAAAGCGACGATCAAGCAGAGGTCGTCGTGTGCGAGTTGGATATGGCGGCGCTGCGAGCGTTCCGCGCCGAGCACGCGCCGGATTTTTTTAATGTGCCGCTGTACGAGAAATATCTTCCGCGCATCTATGCCGATTATGGCGCAAGCGAGCAAAATGGACGGCGCATTATCCGTCGTCCCGTCAATTGACAATGACAGATTCTTCAAGCCTTCTCACGGTTCCTCAGCCTCTTGCCGAGTACCAGCTCTATTATCCCACCGGCAATGAATACGTCTCCCTGCCGACCATGCGACCTGACGGCTGGATTGAGAGCGTCAACGTGCTTTCGATGGAAGCGCGCGGACTACTCGAATTTTCGGGTAGCCCCTTCCTCGTGCCGAGCATCGGCGTCGAAGGCAAGCCGCTCCATGTCAAGGCTACCTCCTCGCCGGCAGGCATACTGCTGCCCTTGGCCGGATTCTGCGATGGCGTGAGCGGGCGAACGACAATCTTTGCGCCTCCCGGTCAGCGCGGGTTCGTCGTGCTGCTTGAAGCGACCAATGCCGCGAACGAGCCGCGCGAGGTGACGTTCGAGATCATCCTCCGTTGGGACGAGTTTAGCCGCGCCATCTTTTCGCGGCGCGCGACGGGCGGGCATCGTCATTTTGCCTGGGACACGTGGACGCGCAGCCTGGTGATGGAGATGACGTCGCCTGTCGGGGCTGCGGCGCTGGCCGCCGCCTCGACTGAATTGCTCGACGAGCAAGCGATTGACGAGAACGGCTGCCGCGCGCGGTTGGGCAAGGTCTATCGTCTGCTGCCCGGCGAAACGAAATCGTTGGCGTTTTATTTTGCCGTGGCGCAGGAACGCGATGGCGCGCGCACGACGACGATGGACTTGCGCCGTCACGGCTGGCAGCGCTTGTTGGAAGAGTCCGGCAAGTGGACCGCTGCGCATCGGCCCGCCGGGTTGCTCGACGACGAGCTGGGTCAACTCGCCGCGCGCAACTTGCTGTTCAACCAGTGCTTTGCAACCGGTCGGACGATTGACACGGACGAGTTGGCGCTGGTCACATCGCGCAGCCCACTTTACTATGTCAGCGCGGCGTTCTGGGCGCGCGATGCGCTCTTGTGGTCTTTGCCCGGCTTGACCCTGACGGATGACAAGCTCGCGCGCGAAGCGTTGGTCACTGCGTTTGCCCGGCATTTCGGCGAGCGCAGCGCCGGAGTCCACGCGCATTACATCAATGGCGTCGTGCTCTATCCGGGCTTTGAGCTGGATCAGCTCGCCGCGTTCCTGGTCGCGCTGGAAATGTACATACAGGCGACGGACGATTTGCGCGTGCTGCGCGAGCCGGCAGTCATGCGCGGCCTCGATCTGTTTCCGTCTTTGCTGTCCCCGCACAAGCATCCACGCACTGGGCTTTATGCGACGTTCTTGCTTTCGACGGACGATCCTGCGCCCATGCCTTACGTGACCTACGACAATGTGCTGGTGTGGAAGGCATTGACCTTTCTGGCGGAACTGGAAGCCGGGCAGGGGCATACGGTTGCCAGCTCGGCGCTGGCTCTTCGCGCAGGGGACGTGCGCGAAGCGATCCTGGAGCATTGCGTGGTGGATGGGCCGAAGGGAAAGCAGTTTGCCGGCGCAGTGGACCTCGACGGCCATCAAGTGTTGTTCGACGAGCCACCCGGCTCACTGGCTCTCTTGCCGCACTATGGCTTTTGCGGGGGGGACGACCTCATTTATCACAACACGGTGCGCTGGATAGATTCGACGGACAATCCGCACCTCGGCCCTGCCGGGCGATTCCAGACCGCTGCGTGCGCCCATGCGCCGTACTCGTGGACGCTCAGTCTGGCAAATAAGCTGCTTTCTGCGCCGGGCGCGCGAGGCGAGCGCGCCGCTGAGATTTTGCGCATTGCCCCGCTCGATGGCGGCCTGGCGTGCGAATCATTCGATGCCGAGACGGGCAGACCAAAGACCGGGCGGCACTTTGCCACTTGCGCCGGCTTTCTCGGTTATGCTCTCTATTCCTGGCTGAAGGGTCAATGATGTCATCCCGTAACACGCAATACGCAACAGGCAGTACGCAGTACGTAACACGCAACACGCAATACGTGATCTTGCTTCTTGCTATCTTGCTTCTTGCGGTAGGACTGCGCTTCTATCGCCTCGATGGGGTGGAATACAAACTAGACGAGGCCAACATCTCGCGCCTGGCATTGAATATGGTCCGCACTGGCCGCGTGCCCGTCTGGGGATTGGGATCGTCGGTGGGCATCTATAACGGCGCGCTTTCGGAGTGGCTGCTGGCAATCCCTTATGCGGCGTCCTCCAGCCCGCTGGTGGCCACCGGCTTTGTGGCTGCGTTCAATGTCTTAGCTGTGGCGATGACGTTTGCGTTTACGCGCAAGATGGCCGGACCAGCGGCCGGGCTGATCACGGCGCTGCTGTTTGCCGTCGCGCCGTGGGCGGTGCTTAACAGCCGCAAGTTGTGGGCGCAGGACTTGCTCCCTCCATTCGTCATCGCTTATCTCTGGACTGCGTACCTGGCGTTTGTGGAAGAGAAACCGTGGTGGTTGATCGGCCACGTGCTGGCGCTGGCGGCCTGTATCCAGTTGCACTATAGCGCGCTGACGTTGGTATTTCTCACGGTCTTTTTGATTCTGTTGTTCTGGTGGCGCAAGTGGTTGTGGCAAGTGCTGGTGGTTATGGCAGCCGTCGGCGTACTTGGCTTTATTCCATTCCTGTACCTCGATGCTACAACGATTGCGCCAGACGCAATCACGGGCCAGGCGCACGCCTTCCCCAACATCACGCGGATCATTCAGACGGTGCTGTATCGCAAAGCCGTGGTTGACACGACTGCTTTCCAGATGGCATGGCTCATGACCACGGGCACCGACTTGCACAGCCTGGCCGGGGCGAGTGAGTTCCGTAATTATCTCAGCAGTCTATTGCCGGTTGCACCGTTGTTCGCTGCGCTGGGTATGCTGGTTCTTGTGGCGCTGACATGGGCGCTCTGGCGAGCGGCGCGTGCGCGGAATGATGCGCAGGCAAAGGCCGGTTTTGTCGTGGCGATGGGGATGATCTTCCCGACCTTGTTGTTTGTCTGGCATAGCACACCGGTCTTTCCGCACTATTTTATTTTGCTATATCCCTGGCCGTACGTGTTGGTGGCCATGTTCATCGTCTGGCTGGCTCAACAACGTCCGCGCTGGCGCGTGGCAGGGTGGGGTGGGGCGCTGATCGTCGTCATTGCTGCGGCTCAAATCTATGGCTACCTCTCGATCATACAGTTCGTCGCGGGGCGAAACACACCGGGCGGCTACGGCACACCCGTTGGGCTGACGCTGCAAGCGGTCCGGTCGGCTGAGCAGATGGCGCGTGAGATGAAAGGCAATATCTTGGTGCTGGCCGATGGTGACAATGTGGAAGCCGACGAGGTCGCTTCGATTTGGGACGTGCTGGTTGATCCGGCGTTCGCGCCGCGTGTCGTGGATCGGCGACAGGCGATGGTTTACCCGACTGCGCCGGCAGCCGTTGTCTATGCGCCGGGCGCATCCGGCGAAGGCAATGTCACCCACATTCCGCTGCGTCGCGGGGAAGGCGAGTATAGCTTGGTCCGATGGTCGGGCGGTGACGTGCCGGCGACGAAAGTGCGCAGCCTGTCGCCCACTGGCCCAGCCCGATGGGCCAACGGCGTGCAATTGTTGGCCGCGCAGCCTTCGGGCGATGTGCGGCCCGGCGGCACATTCCGTTGGCAGTTGACCTGGCGCGTGGACTCGCCTCCACCGCCGGAGGCGGACTATCACTGGACGAATCAGCTCTATGACGCGACTGGCAAGCGCGTGGGTCAGATGGACGGCGTGGGCTTTCCGGCACGCAGTTGGCGCGCGGGCGATACGGTGGTCACGTGGTTCGATATTCCCATCGCGCCCGATGCTGCGCCGGGCGTGTACCAGATGCGCGTGGGGATATACACCTATCCCGACATCAAAACCGTGCCGGTGATAGATGGGCCGGGATACGTCGAGGTGGGGCCGGTGGAGATTAAGTGAGCAGTTTGACCAGTTCCTGCATTCTTCGCCTTTGCGTCGAATCTTGACCCGTCTATACGGACTTGCCAACCTTGGGGACTTTCATCGGTAAGAACTTGTCTGGTCGTAAGCTTGACTTTCTCGCCATCCTTCTCCTCGCGCTGACCTGCGCCGGATTTTACTGGCGCATCCTCTTTGGCGGCGCGTGGATGCCTTCGGGCGGCGGTGACTTGGTCTCGTTCCTGTGGCCCACGTACACCTTCGCGGCGCGCTGCCTGAGGTCGGGCGTCCTCCCGCTGTGGAACCCGTACCTCTACAGCGGCATGCCGTTCGCCGCCGATAACCAATCGGGCTTATTCTACCCGGTCAACTTGCTCGTCTTTCTGCTCGTCCCCAACCTCACCTATTTTGTGATGGAGTTGATGTCGGTCGCGCACGTCTGGTGGGCGGGCGTGGGGATGTATGTCCTGTTGCGGACGATGAACGCGCGGCGTGTCCCGGCGTTTGCGGGCGCGCTGGCATGGATGTTCTCCGATGTTTTCGTCATCCACTTTGGCAACTATAACCTCATTGCCGTCGCCGCGTGGCTGCCGTTGATCTTTGCCACGTTTCGCCTCTCCCTCTCCCGCGAAGCGGGGGAGGGTCGGGGTGGGGGCCTCCGCTGCGCCCTCGCCGCAGGCGCTCTATGGGGCATGGCCTCTCTGGCCGGACACGCCCAGATGATGCTGTTCATTGGCCTGTGGCTCGGAGGCTATGCGCTGTTTGCGACTTTCTGCTCCCTCCCCTTCTCCCGATTACGGGAGAAGGGGAGGGCCGGGGAGGGGATGAGGGTCCGTCCGCTCATTCTTTTTGCCACCACTGTCCTCGTCGCCTTTGCGTTTGCTGCGCTAATGATCATTCCCGCCAACGAGATGGCGCGCTACACGGGGCGCGCGGGATTGGACTACGAGGAAGCTACTCAATACTCGCTCCCGCCTGCCGGGTTGGTTGGGCTTGTAGTGCCAGGACTGTTCGGGCGCGGGGCAGGCTCATGGTCGCCCTGGCTGCGCGTCGAGGTGGGATATGTGGGCGTGTTGACGCTGGCGCTGGCTGCTGTTGGCGCGGCGCTCAAGCGTAAGTGGGAGCGGCCCGGTGAGCGCACCTTCCTGGCGATCGCGGCGCTGATAGCGTTCTTGTTGGCGTTCGGTGGATATAGTGCGCTGCATGGCTGGCTGTATCGCTTTGTGCCGCTTTTCGGGCAACTGCGCGCCCCGGCGCGCACGGTGATGCTGGCTGATTTCGCGCTGGCGATTTTGGCCGGGCTTGGCCTTGACGCGCTCATGTCGCCCTTGGCGCGCTATGCCCGCGCGGTTTTGCGGACGTTGAGCCGGGTCGCCGCCGGGGTCGCGGTTGGGCTGGCGAGCATCGGCCTGCCGTTGAGCTATTACCTCATCGCCCAGGCCGCTTATGATCAAGGGTTGGCGCACCGTTATTCGTCGGTGATGAATAGCGTCATGCTGGGTGTGATGTTGTTGGTCGCCAGCTCGCTTGTCCTGGCGGCGCGTCGCGGGCGATGGACAAGTCCGGCTCGTGTTGGCGTCGTCGCCGTCGTCGTGCTGACGGTTGACTTGATCGTGCTCGGTTCGTCGGTGGACGTCGAAAAGAACGACCCGACCGTTGGTTACAACCATCCAGCGGTAGTAGAATTCTTGCGACGTGATGGCGATCCATTCCGCATTGACAGCGAACCGGCCCCTGCGTGGCAAGCTGACGCCGGCGCGATGCATGCCGTAGCCGACATCCGTGGCATTTTTAACCCGCTGGGGTTGGCGGCCTACAATACCTACCTGGGTGGAATGGGGTCGCGCGGAAGCGCGCTGTACAATTTCCTGAACGTCAAGTATGTCCTGGCTGAGAAAGGCAAAGCGCCCGGCGATGCTCGTTTTGTGCTCGCGTTCGACGGTGATCCACAGATAGATGTCTATCATAACACTGCGGCGCTCCCCCGCGCGATGTTGATTTACAAATCCATTCCCATCACGAGCGGCGAGCAGGCCTGGGCCGCGATTCATCAGCCGGGGTTCGATCCTTCGCGTGAGGTCGTGGTCGAAGGCGGGCCGGTGTTGAATGGAACGCCGTCCGGCGGCGCGTTGACCGTCCGGCGTTCGGACGCCAACGACACCGTGTTGGATGCGACGACGTCCGCGCCGGCTTACGTCGTTTTGAGTGAAGTCTACTATCCCGGTTGGCGCGTGGAAGTGGATGGGCGTGCTGCCAAAATTCTCCCAGCCAATTTTACTTTCCGCGCGGTGTATCTTGAACCGGGGGCGCATCGTGTGCGCATGTTCTTCCAGCCGGCGTCGTGGACGCTTGGATTGGCGATCAGCGCGGTGACGTGGTGCGCGCTGCTTTTGGTCATTGTGTCGCGCAGGCGACCCGCGAAAACCTCTTGACAGATAGCGGCCTCTGTGGTATTGTCACGACGCGAAATTGACAGGATATGGGCATGCGGGTGACGCAAACGGTCGAGATGCTTTCAGTCCTGGAGGCGCAGCAGATCATTCTCAGTCGTTTTCATCCGTGTGGCCCTGAGGTAGTGCCTCTCCTGGAGTCGCTGGGGCGTGTCTTGGCGCAAGATGTCTTTGCTCAGGATGATTTGCCCCCCTTTGACAATTCAGCCATGGATGGTTATGCCGTCCGAGCCGAGGATGTTTCCGGCGCAGGCCGCAACTCGCCTATCGTCTTGAGCGTTGTGGCCGACATCTCCGCTGGACATCCGTCCGATGTCATCATCGGGCCGGGGCAGGCGGCGCGGATCATGACGGGCGCTCCGCTGCCGCAAGGCGCGGATGCCGTCGTGCCCATCGAGTCCACCGATGAGCTGATGCGCAGCGGCGCTCCGCTGTCTGCACAAGTCAAGGTCTTTCAAAACCCACAGCGTGGAGAGTACGTGCGCCGTGCCGGTGGCGATGTGCGCCGCGGCGACCGGGCGCTGAGCGCCAGCATCGTGATTCGCCCGGCGGAAATCGCCTTGATGGCAGCGCTGGGAATAGCTGAGGCGCGTGTGATTCGCCGCCCGCGCGTGGCGGTGCTGTCAACCGGCGACGAATTGGTGCAACCCGGCGAGCCGCTCAAGCCCGGCCTGATCCGCAACGCTAATGGCTGGGGCACCGCTGCGCAAGTAATGCACTATGGCGGCGTGCCAATTCAACTGGGTATTGCGCGCGACACAGCCTCTCAAGTGCGGGCCAAGCTGGTCGAAGGCTTACAGGCCGGGGCAGATTTATTCGTCGTGTCGGCGGGCGTCTCGGTTGGCGCGCACGACCTGGTCAAGGATGTGGTGCAGGCCGAAGGCGAACTGGATTTCTGGCGCGTGCGAATGCGGCCAGGCAAGCCGTTGGCGTTCGGCCAGTTTCGAGGCGTGCCATTCTTTGGACTGCCTGGCAATCCCGTGTCGGCGATGCTCACGTTCGAGCAGTTTGTTCGCCCGGCCATTCTCAAGTTGTGCGGTCGCACCAGGTGGCACAAGCCGGTGGTTCAGGTCGAATTGGCGGAAGCGGTTACCAGCGATGGGCGCGAGACGTATGCGCGAGCGTGGGTGCAGCGGGAAGGCGATCGCTATGTGGCGCGCCTCAGTGGCGGGCAATCGTCGAATGTGTTGAGCGCGCTGGTCGCCGCGAATGCGCTCGTGATCATCCCGGAAGGGCAAACCCGCGTTGAGGCCGGCGCAAGGGTCTCCGCCCAGATGTTGGATTGGCCGGAAGATGTTTTCTGATGTATTGATGCCTTGCGAAGGTTCAGTCGAAGGGTAGAGAGACAAGTGGCAAAAGTTCAGCGTAAAGTGATTAAGAGGGGAAGGCGACAAAGTGCTTCCACCGGCATGATTCTATTGGTGATAGGCGGAGCCGTGATCGTTGTGGCTGTGATCATTGCGTTGGCAAGTGGGGTGTTCAAGCCCAAGACGGCGCTGGCCAATGATCCTACCGGCTTGTCTTTGTGTGGAAGTATTCCGTGCCCAATCAAAGGCGACCCAAATGCGCCGGTGATCATGATTGAAGTATCCGACTATGGCTGTTTGCACTGCCGCGACTATAGCCGTGACACCGAGCCTAAGATTGAAGAGCAATATATCAAGACGGGCAAGGTGCGCTATATTGTGCATTCGTTCGGCTTTGGGCTTGATACTCAGACTGTCGCGGCGGCTTCGCTGTGTGCAGGCGACCAGGGCAAGTTCTTTGAATATCATGCGTTGCTGTTCAAGAACCAGGGCGCGTTTGATTCTAACAGCCTCGCGTCGTACGCTCAGCAAGTCGGCATTGACACGCAGGCCTTTGCAACGTGCGTGAATTCGGGCAAGCACTTGGCGGATGTGGACGCATCGAGCAAGGCGGCAGTCGCGGCCGGCGTGGATGCCACGCCGTCATTCTTCATCAACGGCAAGTTGGTTGCGGGCGCTCTGCCGATTACCGAGTTCCAATCCCTCATCGAGGCGGCGCTGAAGAGCAAGTGACCTGGTTGTTCGTTTGTGTTTTGTCGGCGGGCGTCATATCGCCGGCAAGGTGATTGCGCAATCCTGATCTCGGGCCTTTGGCCGTCGAGTTTTGTAAGGAGGCTTCCCATGCCCCGCATACGCTGTAGATACATTGACTGCAAGAATCTGGAATCTGGCTTCTGCGGCGCAGATCAAGTTGATCTGGACCCCGAGCTGGGGTGCCTGACCTACACTCAGGAAGATGAAGACTTGCTCAAGGAGCAAGTCTGGGAGGAAGAAGAGGAAGAGGAAAAAGTCCTCGACGAGGAGGAGGAAGAAGAAGAGTGGGACGAAGACCTCGAAGATGAGGACTTGGACTTTGACGATGAAGATGAGGATGACGACGATTGGTAATTGTCGCTGGAGATAGAGACGGCCAGCCGGATGTCTCGACGGTGCCCACAATCCGCAGGATAAGGGGGCCTGCGTGAGGCCCTTGTCTATATTGTCTAAAAATGAAACAGCGGGCGATATTCGTCCGCTGTTTTTATTCGTCAGAATTCCTGCTGCACGCGAGGGGCAACGTCTTTCTCGAACCCGCTCTAATCTCGTGGGCCGCGCTGCGCCAAAGTCCGGCGCATGATGTCGCCTTGCTCCCCGCGGCCTCGCACTTTTTCGCCGCGCAGTTGATTCTGGACGCTCTCGCGGCGCGGGCGAGTTGTGGCGCGAGCCTGTTGGAAAGCTTGTTCCATCAACGTCAGTTCCGGCTCTGCTTCTGGCTCCTCTTCCACGGCGTTGGCTTCCTTCATGCTGAGCTGGATTTGCCGCTTGCGCGCATCCACATCCACCACGGTCACTTCGACTTCGTCGCCCACGTTGACGATTTCAGCAGCGTCGCGGACATAGCCAGGGGCCAGTTCGCTGATGTGGACCAACCCGTCGCGTTCGGCGCCGATGTCCACAAAGGCTCCGTAGCGTTCCAGCCGGGTCACCTTGCCGGTGTACGTGTGGCCTTTCTTGACTTCAGCCCAGGATACCGCCGGCGGCTCGACCAGAGACAGGCCGACGCGCTCGCGTTTGCGGTCCACGCTAATGATCCATGCCGTCACTTGGTCGCCCACGGCCACGACATCGGATGGCTTGTTAATGCGGCGGCCTTTGACCATCTGCCCGGTGGGAACCAGCCCATCCTTTGGCGCGCCGAAGGACACAAATGCCCCAAAGTCCTCCACGCGCACGACTTGGCCGGTGATCTTGGTCCCGCGTTGCAAATCGCCCCAGTCCAACGGCGGAGGTTCGATCATCGTCAGGTTAATCAAGTTCTGCTGGGGCTCTACGCTTTTGACCCACACGGTCACCCGGTCGCCTTCTTTGACGACATCGGCGACACGGTTGACGTGGCCGCCCTGACGAAGTTGTGAGATGTGGACTAATCCATTGCGCTCGGCGCCAATGTCCACGAACGCGCCGAAAAGCTCAATCTTTTTTACGGTTCCCTCAAAACGCATCTTGGGTTTGAGGTCCGCCAGGCGCAGCGCCTTTGCGCCCTGCGGTTGAGTCAGTGTTGCCGCCGGTTCCTGAACGTCGCCCACGATAGTGTTCCCTTTCTGTCATTCGCAAATTAGTCCGGGCGACATTATACCTGTCTGTGTGCGGACTGTCAAACGGCGCACCACCGCTGAACCAACTTTACACCGCTTCGGCGACAGCTTCGACTTCGGATTCTGCGAGCGTCTCTTCACTTTCGTTTTCGTCCGGCATGGCATCCTCATGACCGTTGAGCACAACTGCTTCGCCTTGAACCGCCTGGGCGCGGATTTGCGCTTCGATTTGCGCCAAGAGGTCGGGGTTCTGCTTTAGGAAATCCTTGGCGTTCTCGCGCCCTTGACCCAGCCGTGTGTCTCCGAACGAAAAGAACGCGCCGCGCTTGGTCACAATCTCCAGATTAGAAGCAATGTCCAGCACGTCACCCGCTTTGCTAATGCCTTCGTTGTACATGATGTCGAACTCGGCCTCGCGGAACGGCGGCGCAACCTTGTTCTTGGTCACGCGCACCTTGGTGCGATTGCCCATGACCTGCCCTTCGTCTTTGATGCTCTGTATCCGG
>Ga0315279_10000565_pt1 | contig 72141 bp, 62 predicted proteins | sample YL17G06_20_MG_FD_203694 | JGI IMG/M metagenome (GOLD analysis project Ga0315279, IMG submission 203694) | Sediment microbial communities from Yellowstone Lake, YNP, Wyoming, USA - YL17G06_20 | ecosystem: Environmental > Aquatic > Freshwater > Lake > Sediment | place: USA: Wyoming | collected...
CCTCCCGGACCGCAGACGATGTTGCGTGGTCTGAGACGATTTCACGACATAGGGCTGGGGATGACGCTGTCTGAAGCGGAACCCGACGATGCTATTGTTATAAACAAACTTGTGGGACATGCGCAGGGCTAGACCCTATGCCAAATAGATTCTCGAAGGTGCTCTTTATCGCTCTTGGCCTGTCATCCCTCTTGTTCATGCTCCACGCTTCGGGTGTTATGGGCAAGAATATCGGTCTCTATCAAGATGGGCTTTGGGATTTCTTTCCTGCGGTAGGCATGCTTAAGGCCCATTCCATTTTCAATTCTCAGGAGATCAAGATATTTGGCTACCCGCTGCCGCTTGTAAGTAGCCCCTATTCGGGTGCCCTGAAGATTTGGATCTTGGCGCCGCTTCTGGCGCTATGGGGGACATCGCCTCAGATTGTTCTCGCTCTGAATGTCTTATTCGGCCTGATCTATCTGCTGGCCCTTTACTGGGCTCTTCTGCCGGTCGTCGATAAGACATGGGCTTCTCTGGTCTTTCTGCTCCCTCTTATCGATGCAAACTATTTGCTCACCGTGCCGTTGGATGATGGCATATTTGTTTTCCAATATATATTCATCAGCCTGACGATCGGAGCACTGTTCAGGTATTTAGCGAATTCTCAGCTGAAGTATTATTGGATGGCCTGGTTCTTTTCCGGATGCATTCTGGCTCAGAAGCTTACTTCAATTCCTATTGTAATAAGCTTTGTGATTATTATCATCATACTATCCTTCAGGCAATTCTTCCAGCTAGCAGGTACACTGGGAACCAAGCGGGCGGTCACACGCTTCGTTGCCTTTTCAGCAGCACCGTTCTTGGTTCCATTGCTTCCTCACTCGATTTATTTCCTTAAAACCGGCCTCCATGAGTTGTTCGCCATGACCGCTGACGGTCGGCGCGCCCCCTACTTCTCCGCTCTTAGTTATAGCGTTTCTTTCTTCAGCAGAATGTTTGACGGGTCGGACTGGTATCGAAGGATTACTCTCGATACCGTGTCGGATGTAACTGTGCCCCCTTATTGGGCGATATCCGGGATCGCGATTATTTCGTGCTCCTTTCTCCTTTATTTCACTTCTGACGACAAAAAGAAGTACGGAAGATATACCGTGGTCTGCATCGGGCTGGGCACCTGCAGCTTTCTCTTGTATCCTGCCTTCAGAGGGCTGGATCGGCCATGGCACTTCTACGTATTGGCACCGACATTTATCTGTTGCTGCATCATCGCTGCGGCCAATTGTGTATCTCATTGTCTGATTGCGTTCAAGAAGTACGGAAGAGTCAGTGTTCTCCTACTTTCTATTGTGTTCTCATCGGGCGTTGCTCTGAGTGCGTCGCACGGCATCCGAATGCTGAAAGAGGTGGAGACACATAAGGGAGCGTGTTTGACCTCTCCGGGCGTCTACGACATTTATAAGGAGATCGCTGCATCTAATGTCAGAAGGATTTACACGATAAACTACTCTCTGGCCTATTCATTCTACGTATTTTCAAAAGGATCCGTCAGCTTCGAAGACATGGCATGGACCGACTTAACTCGTGAGAAAATCGAGGGGCTTTTTCAAAAGATCAAAATGGATCCAGAGCTGGGGATCGCCTATCGGTACTGCGGGAACAAGGATTGGGATCCGAACTGGATTCGTTGGCTTAACCGAGAGCCGCAGATCTTCGACTTCATGAAGAGGCTGGAAATTGAGGGATCAACGCTGACCGTGGTCCGCTGCAAAGATGACCGGCAGACCGAATATGCATTGATCACTCAGACCGGCGAAAAAAAGGCCCGGCAGTGACTGAAAAATAAGCGGCGCAGTAAAGCGAACGCAAGGGGGCCAATGAGCGATCAGTCAACGGGTTTGCTGGCGACCATAAAGAGAGAAAGACCGAAGCCGAATCTGCCGTTGCGAAGAAGCGCGGCCTCTATTTTGAGGGCCGATCGCAGAGCGCTGTTCATCCAGGAGGCCCCTCGCGTGCTCGAGCGCACGTCTGATCCCGTTGGGGCCAATCCTGCGCCTTTGAGCATCCTCCACAGAACCGCAACGGGAAAGAGTATGGTGTTGGCGAAGGTCGAGCGCAGCGGTTGGAACCCCGTTTTGAGGATTGCGTCGCGCAGTTCCTTGCCTCCATAGCGGTGGTGGGTTGAGACCCCGGCGTCATGACTGCTCCGGAGCCACTCATAAGCAGGCACCCGGACTACCAGCTTGCCGCCAGGCTTGAGCACGCGCCGGAATTCACCCAAGGCCAGAGCACGCGAGTTTTCATCCTGAACCTCCGACAGCACATCAAAAGAGGTCACCAGGTCGAAGACTTCGTTTGCGAAGGGGAGCTCGGCTACGTCGCCGCGGACAAGATCCTGTTCTGCACGGCGGCGGCACAAGGCCAGGCCACACGGATGACAATCAACGCCTGTAACGCGCGCTCTGTAATGCTCCCGCAACCAACCCATGAAATAACCGGTGCCGCATCCGGCATCCAACGCCCGAGGGTTTTGCGGGAGTGAAGTCGCCGACAAGAGAGAAAGAACTATGGCCCGCATCCCTGCGTACCACCAGTGGCTTTCCTCCTCCTCGTACATGTGGAGGTATTCTCTCTCGTCCATGGACTACACCTTGAAAAATCGGCGCACGGTCCGGATCGTATGCTGCAACTCCTCCTCTGTAAGCTCCGGGTAGAGCGGAAGCGAGAAGACTTCGCTTGCCACTTTCTCGGCCACCGGAAACTCCTGGCCGGGGAGGACGAACCGTCTTAGCGCAGGTTGAAGGGGCAGTGGGGTTGGGTAATGCACGAGAGTCTCAATGCCGTGCTCCTTCAGATAGCTTCGCAGCTCCTCACGCCGCGAAATGCGCACGGGGTAGAGGTGGCGATTCGGCAACAGGTCCGGCGCCAGGGGCAGGACATTGAGATCCAGATCGGCAAACGCCTCATCGTAACGCGCTGCCACTTGCCTGCGCGCCTCATTCCGAGTCTCCAGCATTTTCAGCTTGAACCGGAGCACCGCAGCCTGGAGTTCGTCGAGGCGTGAATTGCAGCCGAGCAACTCGTGGCGATAGGGCCGGTCCTGCCCGCCATGCCGGAGTTTTTTGACTCGCGAGTGGATGTCTTCATCATGCGTGACCACCATTCCCCCGTCCCCAAGGGCCCCCATGTTCTTCGTTGGGTAAAAACTGAACCCGGCTGCACGGCTGAAGGTGCCAAGCGCATCCCCCCTCAACCGAGAGCCGTGCGCCTGGCAAGCGTCCTCGATTACGGCAAGATGATACATTTGTGCCAGCTCACCGATCTTATGGATGTCGGAAGCGTGTCCGTACAGATGGACGGGGAGGATCGCCCGGGTCCGCTCTCCAATCAACGGCTCTATCTGATCGGAATCGATCTGCAGAGTCGCAGGGTCTACATCCACGAATCGAGGGATGGCCCCGGCTCGACATATAGCCAGAGCACTGAAGGCGGCTGACAGAGCCGTGGTTATGACCTCGTTATCCTTCCCCGGTTGAACGATTCCCGCAGCCTCAATGGCCAGTGTAAGCGCATCTGTGCCCGAAGCGACGCCAACGGCGAAAGGGACCTTCAGGTAGGCGGCGAATTCACTCTCGAGCGCTTCCAACTCCGGGCCGAGAACATACCAGCCGCTTTTCAGTACACGCGCAATCGCCTGCTCCAGCTCGAGGCGATAGCGGGCAGACTCTCGTTTGAGTTCGAGAAAGGGGATCAACATACTGCCTCATGACTGGAGCTAGATTGCGCCGAAAGCGACCCTCCTGCTTTTGAAGCTCTCATGCAGCTATTATTGGGAGTGCAGAGACCGGCAAAGCAGGCTATCCTCTTTTCGCTTCCGAGAGCCATCAAGGCTGATCGCCGCCATTTCGAATTTCGGCTTTCACTTCCGGGAAAGCCGAGGGGCCCGATAGCACGGGTCGCGCCACGAGCTTCCACCAGGCGGTGAAAAGCTGAATGAAGACCTTGCGCAGATGCTTGAACCTGAAGAACTGGCTGCTGCCGTGATAACGATGGTAATGATGCACGGGGACCTCGGCGACTCGGCAACCTCTGTCCTGGAATCTTTTCATCATCTCCACGCAGATCACGCCGCTGTCGCATGTGAGTTGGATGTGCGCGAGCAGACTTCGCCTGAAGAGCCGGAAATCGCAGTCGATGTCCCTGATGTTCAGCCGGAAAAGAAACCGCATGAGGTGCTGATAGATGCGCCCGGCTATAGTTCGGTATTTGGGGTCCGACCTGCTGATCTTATACCCATTGATGATGTCCACATCTTCGCCGAAAGCTCCCAAGAGCAGCGGCAATTCTTCGACGTCATACTGGCCGTCCCCGTCGGTGTAGAAGATCAGATCCTTGGAGCAATTCGCAAAACCGGTGATCAGGGCGGCCCCATAACCTCGATTGACTCCGTGATGGATGACCTTGACAAACGCGTATTCGCGTGCGAGAAGGCTCAGCAGGTCGCCGGTCCCATCCGTCGACCCGTCATTCACAACCACGATTTCATAGTCATTCGCCAGTTTCGGGAGCAGCCAGGCCATCGTGTGGATGATCTTGCCGATGGAACCCACATCGTTGCAGGCAGGAAAGAAGGCGGAAATGGAATACTTTGCCCCATTATCCATAAAAATCCCGATCCTGGAAATTAGTTGCTTATTCTCGCCATTTTTTTAACATATCAAGGGGCCAAAGGTAATAGAATTTTAGTTTTTAATCTTAGAGCCGTGCCCGTGTTAGCGCAGACGGCGAATTGATGCGGGGTCGCGTGAGAGATCGGTTCCGTTTTAAACCGGCGCAGTCAACTCCAGGCGACTCGCCTCTGCCTTGGGCCATTGCCTCGCCTCAGAAGACTGTTCTGGTTCTGCTTCTGCTCATCGAGTTGTGGGCCTTTTCAGGCGCATTCCAGAAGTTTTTTACTCATGACAGCCTCTTTTACATGACCCGTGTCCCTCATTCCTGGGGGCAGTTCAAGCAGTATCTCCTGGCGCCTTCCGACGAGAAGTCGTATCGACCTCTCAACCTGGGCTTTATCGCGCTCGTCAGGCCGATCCTGGGAGTGGATCCCCACCCATATCATTGGATCCCGATCGCCTTCCACTTGCTGAACACAGCGCTCTTTTTCTTTCTCGCGAAGCGCGTGCTGGCGAACTCCACGGCTGTCCTCGCGGCAACGGCTTTCTGGGGCCTCCACTCGGTTGCCGGCTGGATCACCTACGACATCACGTACCTATCGGACTTCTTGCTTGCATTTCTCCTCTTGCTCTCTCTACTTCTGGCACTAGAGGGGCGCCGGCGAAAATCGCGACTGTTGATTGCGGGATCGCTGGGGGTCTTTGTGCTCTCGCTGCTGACCAAAGAAGTCGCAACCACCTTCCCCCTGGCCTTCTGGATCTCGCTGGCCCTGGCGGATCTGCGCACGTCGCGAGAACCGGTCACGAGAAAACAGATTTGGCACGCCTTCAGGAAGGCCATCCCGTTGACATCCTTGTACCTCCTCGTTGCCATCGCCTTCGCGGGTCTGTTCGTCCACTGGTTGCGGGCCGGGCTCATTTATGCGCAGGGCTCAAATGCCGCTTACAACATCAATCCCTGGGCGAACCTGGTTGCCAAAACAAAGTATATTTATTGGGCTTTCAATCTCCCAGACGCGCTCAGCATCCCCGATGCGGCAAGCAATCGGGCGGTGGCATTGGGCCTGATGGGTTTCGTGCTCCTGATATGGAGCCTCGATGTCCTGAGGCGGCGCGGCAGACTATCTGTCGTAGAATGGGCCGGGGTCCTCTGGTTCGCGGGCCTGAGTGTTCCTGCTTTGCTCTTGTCGAGCCGGCTGGCCAAATGGTATCTGTACATCCCATTGTTCGGTTTGGCTCTCGCATTTGGCGTGCTTTCCGAGAACCTGCGGGCGTTCCTGTCTGCGAGGCTGCGGCGGAGCGCCGGCCTTCTCATCCTTGGACTCTTGATCACCCCCGTCTTCTTCTCATCGCTCGTTCAGACTCAGAGCTACATTGCGGCATCGGACTCTGCGTATCAGTCCGACTTGCTGCAATCCTGCCTAAATGATTTCCAGGAAGCGCATCCCACACTTCCGCCTCAAGCCACTCTCTATTTCCTGCCGACTTTTGAGGAGGGGGTTGCAAATCTGCTCTCGGTGCTTCCAATCGACCGTGGCGAGCTTTTCGAATTGTATTACCCGGGCACCCGCTTGCAGGCGATGTTCGTTCACAAAGGGGCTCGACTTCCCAATGACATCGGCAGTCGTTCCGACGTCTATGTGCTCCAGTATCTCGATCACCACCTTTACGATGTTACCGATTTTTTCAAGAGCACCGGCAAGATGACGCTCTACTTGCTTCCCACCTTCGAAGGAAAAGCTGCCCCCCTCCTGAAGAAGGAGCCGGCCGGCGGGAGAAAGCTCTACCAGGAGTATGTGCAGACGTTGTTCGCAGACGAGGGAGCCCGGCTGCCCGACGACTACCTCGGACGCCGGGATATCTGGATTTTGCAGTATATGGACGGGCACTTTGATGATATGACGCGGTATTACATCAACGAGGGAAGGCAGACATCGCTCCTCCTCCCCACGACCGACGGAAAGCTCCCCCCGTTGCGGCTGTTGAAGGAATACCCGGTCACCGCCGCCAGACTCCTTCAAAGCCACCTACGCGCATTATCCTACGACGACCTGACTGCTCTGCCCGGCGACTATTTCGCCCGGCCGGACGTGTGGGTCCTTCAATATCTGTGTGGGCGCTTCACCGATGTAACTGACTATTACAAGGGCAGACGCAGGGATGATGCCCGACGTGTCATCCAGGGACTCGAAGGCATGCAATACAGCGTCAATCGCGCGGAGTACTACCCGGATTACCAGCACTTCGACACTCCGACGGGCGCTCCGGTTTTCTTCCCCACTCCTGACAAGGAAATCCTGACTCAGATCGGCGGCTCCACTGTTGTCGTTCCCCTCCATAAGATTCCCGGCGGTTCGCGGCTGCTATTCGATGTCTCGTGGATGTTCGAACAGGGAGACGGCGGCTGGGCAGAAGCAGTGCTCCGCTCGCAGGGAAGAGAGTCCGTGGTCTACCGCGGTTACATGCAACCGGATCCCGAGAGGAAGAGCCTGCTATGGAAAGAAGTCAGCATCGATCTGCAGCGCTTTGAAAATGAGGAGGCGGATCTGATCCTGAAATGCTATAACGATCCGGGAAAGAACACGGCAGCCGACTGGTTGAACTGGCGCGACATCGTCATCGAGCCGAAGCCGTAGATGAACGCTGATCATCATCTGCGTGCATCTGCAGCTCTCCTGTTGAGTTCTTGCTTGCCATCATGTCATCTCTGAATACGGCTGGGAAAGGCCATGCCATTGTTACGGACGGATTCTGGCGCAAGAGCCTGAGCGCCATTCGAGCACTGGGCAAAGCCGGCTACGCCGTGACCGTCCTGGGCGATTCGGTTTTCACAACCGGTTTCTGGTCGCGATTCACGACCTGCCGATGGCGTTGTCCCTCCGCAGCCACAAGTGCCGAGGCATTCCGCAACAGCCTGCTTCACCGGCTGCAGGCATTTGCCGGCGGCGCACTTCCGGTGCTGTTTCCCATGGAAGATGCCAGTCTGATGCTGATCGCAGAAAACGTTGCCGAGTTCGGCCGCTTCTGCCGTTTCCTCCTTCCACCCTGGGAATCGCTGCTGGTCGCCCAGGACAAAGGGGAGACGGCGCACCTGGCGGCGCAAATCGGCCTCCCTGCGCCCCGGAGCCTCATGCCTGCAAATCCGGATGAGTTGATCAAGGTTCTCGCGGATCTTCCCTTCCATGATGCTATGGTCAAGCCGCGCTACGGTAGAGGTGCGGCAGGGAACGTTTACAATCCGGTCCTTCCGGCCGAAGAATGGCGCCGGCACTGGAAGCGGTACGGCCCTCTGCTCGTTCAAGAACGCATTCCCGCCGAGGGCCGAGGATTGGGGGTCAGCCTGTTGATGGATGCCGACGGCATCTGTGTGGCCCAATTCGCACATGAACGGCTACGGCAGTACCCTGTGTCAGGCGGTCCCAGCACCGATCGGCGGAGTATTCTCGCTCCCGAGCTGATCGAAATGAGTCTCGCCCTCACGAAGAAATTGCGCTGGCGAGGAATTGTCATGGTTGAATGGAAACTGGACCCCAGGGACAATTGCCCCAAGCTGATGGAGATCAATCCCAGGTTCTGGGGCAGCCTGGAACTGGCGGTGCGGGCCGGAGTGAATTTCCCCGTTCTCTATGCACGGGCCGCGTGCGCCGAATCGCTGCCGCCGCCGCCTTCCTACTCCGCAGGAGTTCGCTGTCGCTGGCTGGTGCCGGGTGACATCCTCCGCTATCTGAGTTCCCCTGCGCCGGATCGAGAATCCCTGGCGGAGTTCTTGCGCGACCTTCGGCTGGCCGAGGAATGGGATCCCGAGGATGTGCGCGGCGGACTGGCCTTGCTGGCCTGCACAGGCGCCCAGGCTCTGAACCCGCACTACTGGAAGTACCTGCGGCGTTGAATTGCGCCGGGGCTATGGTCATGGTGAATTTCCTGACCTTCGACATCGAAGACTGGTACCACGCAAATTACCAGTCTGTCGACATTTCGAGATTCCAGGGCGTGCCCTCGCGCCTGGAGGCCGAAACCGATCGGCTGTTGGAAATCTGTGCCGACGCGGGAGTGGAATCTACTTGTTTTGTCCTGGGCAGTGTGGCGGAAACTCTTCCCGGACTGGTGAAAAAGATCGCCGCGGCAGGTCACGAAGTTGCATCACACGGCCACAGCCACCAGTTGGTGTATAGCATGACACCCGATCAATTCCGAAAAGACTTGCAGAAATCCTGCGCGATCTTGGAGGAACTCACCGGGAAAAAAGTGTGGGGATTTCGGGCTCCTTCCTGGTCCCTAAAAGAGGACACCCTCGAATGGTATTACCCGATCCTGGAGGAAGCGAATCTGGCTTATTCATCCTCGGTGTATCCTGCTTCCACATTTCTTTACGGGATTCCTGCTTTTCCGAACCGGGTGCACTATCCGGCCATCGCAGGGCGAGATACCACAATCCTGGAGATTCCGGTTCCGGTCGTCCGGCTTCTTGGAAAGACCATAGGGTTTTCAGGAGGCTTTTATTTTCGCCTGCTTCCGGGCTGGCTCATCCGCAAAGCGTTCCGGAAAGTCGGCCCTCAGGGGAAGGAAAGTTTCTTATACCTTCATCCGCGCGAGATCGACCCGCAACAAGCACGATTGCCGCTGCCCTTTCTTGAGTCTCTTATCCAATACTACGGAACCAGCAGTTGCGAGAAAAAGCTAAGGCGCACGTTGGCCTATCTGGCCGGAAGTTTCGTACGCATGGGCGATTATGCTAGGGCAAGAACGCAGGATCGCCTGCTCCTGCGCAGGTTCAGTCCCGACAGCGGATCAGGACATTAGAGTGCGCAGCTTGGAGACGCTGCCTCCCGGCCTTCCCCGGTACGGAACCACAATTTCTGCTACCTTCAGCCGGTAATAGAGCATCTGAATGGTAAGCTCCGTTTCGACCTCAAAGCCTGAGGAGACAACGGGGATGCGCTGGACTACCTTGCGATTGAAGGCGCGGTAGCCACTCATAACGTCCGTCAAGCCGGCATGGAAGATCCGATTGATCAAATTGCAAACCAGACGGTTGCCGAAGACGTGGAGTGGACGGAAACTCTCTTTGCTCTTCTGGGCCAAGCGGGCCCCGACGACCATATCCGCCGTTCCGCAGAGGACCGGCCCAAGAAGGTCGTGAACGCACTCGGCAGGATAGGTGCCGTCTCCGTCTACCAGGACGTAGTAATCAGCCCTGACCGGGTCGAACGTAGACTCCACTACATAGCGTTTGCCCTGCCGGGGCTCGGACATCACGTGAGCACCGAGCCCCCTGGCGATCTCGGCAGTCCGATCGGTGCAGCAGTTGTCAGCGACGTAGACGGAAGCATCCGGCAGTTGGGCACGAAAATCCTGGACGACCTTGCTGATCGTGAGCTCTTCGTTGTATCAGGAAATCAGAATGGCAATCTCAGGTTTCTCTTTTACGGCAGCGGCAATACTACCGATTCCCTCTCTCTTCGTGCCAAGTCAAGAATGATCGGGCCGTGTTCTTTCGTGTGTCGAAATCGCAACTCTTGCGCTATATTTTTTAATTCGTCGATTCGGGCAAGCAGATCCATAGTGAGTACGGATGAAAGCAAATCGGTTTTCTCAAGCCACACGCAGACTTTTCTATGCCGGCGAGACTGACTCCTGCGACCAGGAAAGATCTTCCGGCCCGTACCGGCTCCTTTTGTTTCTGTCGATGGCAACGCCGGCGTACTTTGCCGTCAAGCTCGGTCAGGACATAAGCTGGGACCTTCTGAATTACCACTTCTACAGCGGCTTCGCCTTTCTCCATAAACCGCTTAACTACGATCTTGCCCCCGCGCAGATGCAGAGCTTCTTTAACCCGCTCCTTCATGTGTTTACTTATCTCATGCTGAATCATCTGCCGAGCAAGTTGGCGGCAGCAATCTTGGGAGCCCTCCAGGGGCTGAATCTCTATCTGGTGTTCCAGATCTCGCAGGCTTTGTTCCGGCGCTGGCAAAAGGCTTATCGCCATCTGCTGAGCCTGGGCAATGCGCTCGCCGGCTTTTACGGCACCGTGACCATCATGGAGCTTGGCACCACATTCGGCGATAACCTGACCAGCCTTCTGACGTTGGCCGGCCTGCTGCTGATCTTGCGCTATCTGCTATCAGACAGCCGGCGGAGCTCCCTGATTCCGCTCTGTGTGGCGGGATTGATGATTGGGATTGCATTGGGCCTCAAGTTGACCGTTTTCATTTACGCTGCGGCAATCGCGGCTTCCCTCCCACTTGCCTTCCCTGCCCCGCTGCGGAAGCGCGTGCGTCCGGTGGCAACTTTCTATGGCGGCCTGGCGTTGGGATTCGTTGCCGCATACGGAATCTGGGGGTTCAATCTATACCGCGAATTCCGGAATCCCGTTTTCCCCCACCTGAACGCTATCTTCCGCTCTCCCTTCTACGAGCTGCACAACACCATGGACGCCAGGTTCCTGCCTCGAACCTGGCTGCAGGCCCTTTTCTATCCGTTCTTTTTCGCAAGAACGAACAGTCTGGTATGCGAAATCGAGTTCAGGGACATACGACTGGCTCTGTGTTATGTTGCGGTCATTTTGCTGGCCGGCGTCGGAATGTTCCGCCTTATTAAGAAGCGCCGCGCCGACTTAGGGGGCAATGGGATCCAGCAGCCCAACCATTGCCTGCTGTTTCTCACCGCGTTTTTTGCAATTTCCTACGTCGCCTGGCAGCACCTCTTTTCCATCTATCGTTACCTGATTGTCCTGGAACTGCTCGCACCCGCTTTCATCGCGCTCTCGCTGGCCGCTTTGATCCGGAGGAGGCTGCTCGTGCTCGCGATCTCTCTCAGCCTGGATCTCATTATTTGCGCGAACGTGATCCCGACCGACTTTGGGCGGCAGGAGTTCAATGACGGGTTTCTCAAGGTCGAGATTCCATCGGTTCGGGATCTGGACAAAAGCGTCGTGCTGATGGTAGGCAACGAACCGACATCCTACATCGTGCCTTCCTTTCCCGCGAGCACGCGATTCGTGAGAATTTCTTCGAACCTCTATTTCCCGGGACGAAACGCCAAACTGGACGAGCGAATCCGTGGCCTGCTGGCGCCGTATGACGCCTCGCACACTTATGTCCTCCTCGCCAGCGCTACGGAGGCCGGGCGGGCGCGCCTCGAAGCTTCTTATTATGGACGGAAGCTGGACGACCGCTCGTGCCGGGAGATCGGTTCTCCTGTCGGCATCCGGGGTTATCTCTGCGGCGTGGTTGCGCCCAGCGAACCGGACAAGAGGAATACCGTACCCGCGCCTGCCCGCACGCCGGTATTTCGGAAACTCGACTATGTCAGGCTGGTGGTCACACCGAGCGAAGCCGTAGCGGGCCGAGACACACTGCACTATCGGGTAATCGGTCTGAAGGCGCGCATGGTAGACATGCTGTATACGCTCGACGGCGAGCTGATGCCGCCGGTCAGAAACTGGGCCCTGGGTCCGCAGCAAAGCATCGCGATTTTTGTCAGAGCTGACACCAGGAAGGGCTTGTACCATATCATCGGGATTCGCAACTCCCGCGATGCGGATGCCGACACGTGGATTGAGGTTGATGTGCGCGCCCGAGTGAAGTGAGGGCGCGCTGCTGCATCCCCCCAGCGGATGAGGCGCATCCACTGACAACGAATACGCACGCGATCCCCCGGCCCAGGCGGGCAGCCCAAAGCGTGGCCTTGCGCAGACTGCGAGTGGCGCTAGAAGAACTGGAAGAGTGGAATGCCCCCTTCGCGCACACCAGACTGCCGTGTTTAGAACTTGATTCCGAGTTCGTGCTGGAGCACAAAGCTGAATCGCTCCTCGGGCTCGAACTTCACCTCCTTGCCCTTCGTGGCCAGAACCGTTGCCGTGCCGGCTCCGCCGCCGACGGCTGCCCCAATAGCTGCGCCTTTCCCTCCGCCGGCGATTGCTCCGATGATTGCGCCTATGCCCGCGCCTATGCCGACCTTGGTAGCGTCCTTCTTTGTGGTTTTCTCAGCTTCGAAAGCAAGGGTGTTGGTCTGGATCGGGTACGATGTCTTCCCCATAGTGATCTGAGCCAGGGTCATCGATAGGGCGGCGCGCCCTTCAACTCGTCCAGGCTGCCTCACCTCCAACAGCTTTCCCGTGACCGTGCTGCCCCGCGGCACGACTACTTTCCCATCAACTTCCAGGTCCTGGTCCAGCGTCGCCTTGAATGTGTCGCCGGACTTGTTCTCTGCGGAGCTGATCGGTTCGATCAGGCGAATTTCGAAGCGGGTGCCGGAGGGAATCCATATCATCTGGGGCTGCGGCGGAGCAACGGCTGCCGGCGCCTCACCGACCTGCTTGGGTGCGACTGACACCGGGGTGGCAGGTGTCACTTCGGAAACGCTGCCCGCGGCCGGCGCCGCAGGCTTGGACGCTGCAGCGGGTGCAGTCGCTCTCGGGGACGCGGCTTGTCGAGGGGTGGTCTTCGCGACTTCAGCCCGCAACGGGGTCGCCGCCTCTTGTTTGGGAGCAGGTTCAGCCGGCCGAGCCTGGGCCGGAACTTGCTGGGCAGGAGGCTGCTGGGCGACTGCCTGTTGGTTCGGCGCAGGAGGTTGACTCTGCGTTTGAGATTCGTCCTTTCTCGCCTTACTGCAGGCGCAGAAGCCGGCAAGCAACAGACCGATAACCAGAAGTGCACTTCGCTTACACATTACCATCCTCCTAGAGAACTGATGTCCAGGTTAATGACTCCCATCAAGCCAAATTGTAACTCTTCTTAATGGTATCTGCCTATTCCTTGGGCCGCCAGTGGTGGATTTCACCAATCATGATTTTTCATTGCAACTGCTCTTTGAAACACCTATCTTGGGGCCAGCTTTGCGAAAACGTCCGCTGCGCTCGAAATGGACGCTCCGGCAGATCCAGCTCGCAGAGGAGGAAAAACCATGACCCACGTTTCGCGCCGCACTTTTGTTGCCCGTACCGCAGCCGCTGCCGGAGCAGGACTGCTGGCGCCATGGCAAAGAACCCGGACGTTCCCACCGGACGCCGCCCCGGAAATTCCCCGCAGGCCGTTTGGAAACACCGGGGTTGAGGTCACCATGGTGGGCCTGGGGGGCGGCAGCCGCTTCTTTCTGCCCGTTCCCGACGACGAGCATGGTGCAGAACTCGTGCGCCGGGCCATCGATCGTGGCATCTGCTTCATCGAGACAGGCGCGAACTACGGAGACAACAACGAAAGCGAGATACGCATCGGCATAGCCATGAAGACGCGCCGATCAAGTGTTTTTTTGGAAACGAAGGTGGACGCACGCGATTACGACGGCGCTATGCGCGAGATGGAACGCAGTTTGAGACTCCTGCAAACGGACCAGATCGACCTCATGCTGCACCACAATATCTCACGCGCGGCCGAAATCACTCAGTTGATGTCGGAGAAGGGTGCCGACAAAGCCATCCGCAAAATGGTCGACCAAAAGCTGGTCCGCTTCCGCGGGTTCTCTTGTCATTCACCGCAACTGCTTCTGGATGGCATCAAGAGGATCGAACCGCAGGCGATCCAAGTCATCGCGAACGCGACCCGTGTCCCCGATGTCGAGTCCGAGGTGCTGCCGCTGGCGAAAGCACGCGGCATTGCAGTCGTCGTCATGAAGTCCTGCGGCAAAGGCTACTTCCTGCCGTACAACGCCACCAAGCCGGACCGCATTGATCAGTACGGCCCGCCCGCCGGTGTCTTCGAGCGGAAGGATTTGCCCGCAGCCCGGGACTACATTCACTACGCGCTCACACTGCCGGTGGCAACGGTTGTCATCGGCATCGACTCGCTCGAAACCCTCGATTACGTGACTCGAGACGCTGCTGGATTCAAGCCGCTGACCACAGCGGAAATGAAATCGATCTCGGAAAGGGCGCAAGTTTTCAGAACGACGGGATTCTGGATTCCAGGTCGTGGCTGACAAGGGGCAGCAGCGCGTGTTTGAGAAGACAACGATGGCAGTTCCTCCGTCATGAGCAAAGGATAGGAAAAAATGAAATCCGTTCTGTGGCTACTCTGCAGCGTTATCATTGCGGCTTTCCTGTGCATGGCTCAGGAGAAGCCGATCATCATTCGTGCCGGCGCGCTGCTGGACGGCAAGGGCGGCCTGACGCGCAACACCGCCATCCAGATCGAAGGATCGCGTGTCACCAAAGTCGGGCCCGCTGCGGGCAGCGCAATCACATACGATTTTCAGAACCTGACAGTGCTGCCGGGCTGGATCGACACCCATGTTCACTTGACCTGGCACTTCGGCCTTGACGGGCGCTATTCCACCAGAGACAGGACCCAATCCCTGACCATGGCGTTCACCGCGGAAAACGCTTATGCAACCCTGATGGGAGGTTTCACGACAGTTCAGTCCGTCGGCGATGCCATAGACAAAGACCTTCGTGACGTCATCGCGCGCGGCGTCCTGCCGGGACCGAGAGTGCTGAGTTCCTTGGGGCAGCTCACCAATTCAAACATGACTCCGGTACAGATCCGCGATTATGTCAAGCAGATGAAGGCAAATGGCGCTGACTTGATCAAGATCTTCGTATCGAAGAGCATTCGCGAGGGCGGCGGCCGGACCATGAGCGACGAGCAGATTCAAGCGGCCTGCGGAGAGGCCAACGCGCAGGGCATGCGAACCCTGGTGCACGCTTACAGCGACCCGGAAATCAGAACCTGCGTGCTGGCGGGATGCACGAGCATCGAGCACGGCACTTTCGTCAGCAAAGACGTGCTGCAGCTGATCGCGGACCACGGCACCTACTTCGACCCGAACATCGGCCTGGTCAAGCAAAACTACCTGGAGAACCGCGCACACTACCAGGGTATCGGCAACTACGATGACAACGGGTTTGCTGCAATGGAGAAGGCGATTCCGATCGATCTCGCCATGTTCAAAACCGCCTTGTCCATCAAGAACCTCAAGATCGTCTTCGGAACGGATGCAGTAGCCGGCGCACACGGCCGCAATATTGAGGAGTTGATCTACAGGGTGCAGAAGGGCGGCCAGGATCCGATGACTGCTATCATCGCCATGACATCGCTGGCAGCTCAATCGTTGAACATGAGCGACAAGATCGGATCGATCGCTCCCGGCATGGAGGCCGACATCGTTGCGGTCCAAGGAAACCCGTTACAGGACATCACGGCGCTGCGCCGGGTCGTGTTCGTGATGAAGGGCGGCAAAGTCTACAAAAACACACGCTGACTGGAGGACGCCATGAAACTGCAGGTGCTGCTGTCCTTGATGCTGGCCTTTGGCCTGTGTTCGATCCTATTCGGATGCGCGCAAGCGTCTCCACCGACGGCTCAGCCCCATATCAGAATCGCGGTCGCCACGTTTTCGCACGAGACGTGCACTTTCTGCCCGCAGCCGACCGGCATCGCCGAGTGGGAGTATTACGGCTCTCCCATGCGCGGGGACGAGGTGCTTCGCCAGGGCGAGTACATTGGCGGCTTTGTGGACGCAGCCCGCGAATACGATGGCGTGGAACTCGTCGGTATTTACTCGCCGCGCGACGCCAAGGGCGGATCTTCGGGAAGCTGGGTCACGAAGGAGGCTTTCGACAAATACACCAACGGCATGGCCGAGGACCTGAAGCAGGCGGGCCACCTTGATGGTCTGTATCTCGCACTCCACGGGGCCATGGCCGTCACGGGCATACCCAAACCGGAAGCGGAGATCGTGCGCCGCATGCGACGCGCCGTGGGGCAGATTCCGATTTTCATCACACTCGACCTTCACGCCAATGAAGATCACGAACTGTCCGACGCGGCCAACGCGGTCTTCATCATCAAGCGCTACCCGCATTACGACACTGCCCTCCAGGGAGAGAGCGCCGCGGGCATTTTGATCCGAACCATTCGGGGAACCTACAAGCCCACGATGGCAACGCGTAAACCGGGCGTTATCACTCCCAGCGTGTTTCAGGGAACAGACATGTCCCCGGCAATGGACATCATGGAACGCGCGCGCAAGTGGGAGGACAGGACGAAGGACGCGTTCGTCTCCGTCGCCTTCGGATTTGCATATGCGGACGTGCCCGACGTTGGGGCAACGGTCATGGTGGTGACCAACAACAATCAGAAGCTGGCGGATCAGATCGCAGACGACATGTCGAGCTACCTCTGGAGGGTCCGCGAGCAGTTCGCAGGCAAGAAGCTCCCTAAGACCAAAGAAGGCGTGGCGCTGGCAATCGCCGCAGCCAAGGCCGGAAAGAAACCAGTGGTCATTGCGGACCACGCCGACCGCACCGGCAATTCAACCCACATTTTGGGAGAACTCATCCGCCAAGGCGCCAGGAACTTTTGCATCACCACACTTGCCGACGAAAAGGCAGTCAATGAAATCGCGTCCAAGGCTAAAGTGGGCGATACGGTGACAGTGAGTGTGGGAGGCTATGCCGACCAATTCTCAGGGAATCCGGTCAAGCTCACGGCGAAGGTCGACTTCCTGGGAACGTACGAGCACTTCGACAGGGTGGTCGTACTCCATTTCGGCGACAATAACCGGGTCATTCTGACGCCACTATTGCATGAGGCCACCGATACCAGCATCTTCCCACCCTTAGGAATCAACCTCGCAGACCTCGACATCATCGTCCTCAAATCCCGCGTGCATTTCAGGCGGGGCTACTACGAAAACGGCCTGGCCGGCGCGATCTTCGAAGTCGATGCGCCAGGGCTCGGTCCCGCCGACCTCTCGACGATCCCATACAAAAACATTCCCAAGGATCTTTATCCTCTGGGCAAAAAGATGTGAGTGATCCTATGCAAAAAAGATGCGGGCCAATCGGACTCCTCACGGTGGCCGCCTTTTCCATCCCGTTGTACGCAGCCTGCACAGTAACTTCCAGAAAGCCCACACTGGATGAGGTCTGGCAGGTCTTGAAAGCCAAGGAGTTTGTTGATCTGACTCACTCCTTTGAACCCGGGATTCCGCACTGGCCGGGCTTCCCTGATGAAAAAGCAGACACACTCTTCTGGTATCAACCCGGCGTCGCGCCGGGATCCGGCTTCTATGCCCAATACTACTGTCATGTGGGCCAGTGGGGAACTCACGTGGATCCGCCGGCCCATTTCGTTCAAGGCGCGCGTGCGGTCGACCAGATCAGCGTCAAGGAAATGATCCTGCCCCTCGTTGTCCTTGACGTTCACGACAAAGCCGCCCGAAATCCGGACTACACCCTGACGATGGACGACGTGAGATCGTGGGAGGCGCGCCACGGTTCGGTTCCTGAGGATGCCTTCGTTGTCATGAGGACGGATTGGGCCAAGCGCTGGCCCGACATGGCCGCAATGCAGAACAGAGACTCCGGCGGGATCAGTCATTATCCCGGATGGAGTCTGGAGGTGCTCAGGTACCTCTATGAGGAGCGAAAGATAAGAGCCTCAGGCCATGAAACGACCGATACGGACACAGGCATCGTCGCGAGTAAAGACGAATTTCCTCTGGAAACCTATATCCTGAAGCAGAACCATTACCAGGTGGAGCTCCTCGATAACCTCGACAAAGTGCCCGAAGCCGGGGCTCTGGCGGTTGTAGCATTCCCAAAGCCGAAGGACGGCAGCGGCTTCCCTGCTCGCGTCTTCGCCATCCTGCCCTGACCAAAGATCGCGAATAGCCTTAAGGGGAAAAGGGGGTCAGGGACGCGTTGATAACTGCGTGGATCGCTTGAACTCCTCCCAAAACGCCTCGGCCAACTCGAACGCCTGCGCCGGCGAAGCAATCGCGATCGTCGCGCTACCGTTCCAGGACAGGCGGAAGCGCTCTTCATATGCCGGCCGAACTACGGCGATCGCCAGGCGGTACGCTTCACTCTGCAGTTCCTGAAGACATGCAGTTATGCCTCTGCCTTCATCCAACTCCATCGGACCGATTTCATCCACTAGCAACAGGTCACAGGGCGTCGCATGGCGGAGTACTCTGTTCCCCCATTCCAGCGCCGCCTCACTGAAGGTCCAACCGCAAAAGCGGAAGCCCTCGAGCTCGTCAGGCCGCGCAGAAGCCAGCATCCGAGATGCTCCTGCGCGCAAGTCCAGGATTTCGATCCCGGTCTTGACCCCGCCCTCACAGCGTGGCAAAGAAAGGAGCCCTGCCACATCCCAGCCTGATGTGCCGGCCTCTTCTGCAAGCTTTCGGCAGAATGTAGTTTTGCCGACTCCTCGCTCGCCGGTAATAATCCAGCGCTTTGCCATCACTTGCGGAGTCACCACAAGACAATCCTCCGGCGCGCCACCGTTACCACTTCAACCGGCAATCGGTACAGAAGGCTCATATGCTCTGTGGTCAGTGCTTCGTCTGTGGGCCCGCAGAACAGCACTCTGCCTTCATTCATCAACACCACGGCGGAAGCGAGGGCCGAAGCCAGTTCGGGCTCATGGGTAGTCATAACCATGGTCACGCCCTGGGCCTGGAGCTGTTTTAGCAAAGCGACCAAACGGGATTTGTTATGCAGATCGAGATGCGAGGTCGGCTCGTCCAAGAGCAGCAAACGAGGTTGTTGGGCCAGCGAACGCGCGATCAGCACCAACTGCCTTTCTCCTCCGCTCAGCCTGAGCACAGAACGATTCGCAAATTGACTCAGGCCGACTTGTTCCAGTGCCGCGAGCGACGCCGCGTAGTCCTTCTCCCCGGGTTGCTCGAGCGGCGCGAGATACGGCAAACGCCCGAGAAGAACATATTCGAGCACAGAGTATTCAAAAGGGATGTGCTCGCGCTGGGGCACAAGTCCCATGAGCCGGCCCATTTCACGCCGCGAGTACCTCCCAAGCGAGCAACCGTCCAAAAGGATCTGCCCGCAAGATGGTTGGAGCCAGGCCAGCGCCAGGAATAGCAGGGTGGATTTGCCGGCGCCATTGGGTCCGAGAACCGCCGTGATGCCACCCTTCACGATGTCGAGCGAGACCTCTTGCAAGGCCAGCGGCGGGCCGGGGCGGTAGCCAAAGCTGACATGATCGAACCGCATCATCTGGATTCTCCTCGCTGAACGCTGATGCCTTTCTGCATCATCAGGATGAGAAATGTTACCGCACCAACCAGCGAGGTGATGATTCCGAGAGGTATTTCTCCCGCGAGCAGCATGCGGGCCAAGTCGTCACAGAATAATGTGAACAGGCCTCCCATCAATAGGGCGGCAGGCAAAGCGTAGCGCGTGTCGGCCCCGAAAACCCGGCGGGCGATGTGCGGAACAATGAGTCCCACCCAGCCGACCATGCCGGCAACGGAAATCACAGCGGCCGTGGGCACGACCGCCGCCACCAGCAGCAGCAACCGCTCGCGGCGCACCGCAACTCCCAAGGAGAAAGCCGTCTCGGCAGGCAGAGACAGCGGGTTGAGCCTCCAACGCATCGCAAGCATGACTCCTAAACCCAGAACCACAAGCGGCAGGATGGCGAGCGCTCGCGGCCAGGTAATCCCGGCGAGCCCTCCGAGCAACCAGAATGTAATCTCCGGCAACTGGCGCAGGGGATCGGCGACGTATTTCAGAATGCCGAGGCCAGCAGAGAACAGCGCCGAAACTGCGATCCCGGCCATCACCAGGCGCAGCACCCAGCCGCCGTATCGAATGTTGCGCGCCAGCAAATACGATGCTCCGAGCCCGACAAACGCGAAAAGCGCAGCCGCTCCCTGCACCAGCCAGCCGGCACTTCCGAAACAGACGATGCAAACGGCTGCTCCAAACGCCGCTCCTTGTGAAACCCCGAGAAAACCCGGTTCCACCAACGGATTCGTGAAGATGGTCTGGAAGACCATGCCGGCCGCCGCCAACGACATTCCCAGCAGAGCTGCTGCCAAAGCTCTCGGGAGTCGGAGATTCAGGATCAGGCTCTGTGACAGCTCATCCGAAAATATCTGACCTCCAGTAAGCATGCGCAAGGTGGGATAGCGTCCGACGAGCAAAGAGAAAAGGAACAGTACGGCCAGCCCGATCCCCAAGACCGCCAACATGCGCCGGCGCCGGGTGTCCCAAATGCCCCGGGCGACAACCTGGGTGTCACGAGATACCACAAGTTCCCTGCTCAAGGCAGATCCCCTTTGAAGGTCTTGCGGATTTTCTCTTTGAAGAAAGAGCTATCGAGACCGTACGCTACCCGGTAGAAATCTTCTGCCACGGCCATGATATCAACATCAGCGAAGCGTTCCGGGTACAGTTTCTTGGCCATCCAAATCAGCCCGAGAATCCAGCGGGGGCTGGGCTGATCCCAACTGTACAGATCACCGGCGAAGGCATACACTCTCCGCGTTTTCATGGCCCTCAGCTGATTCCAGGTCGGATCAGATTGCAGGCCGCGGACCACATCCTGGGGATTGCGCCAATACGAAATCAAGAAAACGGCATCCGGATCCCAGGCCAGGATCTGCTCAAGGGTAACTGTGGCCCAGCCTTGGCCCGGATTGGCATCTTTCCACACCGCGATGCCACCTGCCGTGTCGGTCATTTTGGTTTGAATCCATGAAACCGGCGGAACCGCGAAAGCCACATTCCCGTCTTTGTCGGAGTAATACAGCAGCAGGACGCGACGCTTTTGCTTCTCCTCCAGTCCCTGCAGATTTCTCTGAACTCGTCGAATTGACCCGCGATAGTAGTCAATGAGTTCGGCGGCCCGCTCGCGCTGTCCCAACAACTGTCCTAGGGTTTGCAGATCGCGGAAGTACTGATCGGGAGTCTCAAAATCCACATAAAGAACGGGGATGCCCAAAGTCTCGATTGGATTCCCGAGACTCCGCGCCAGATAACTCTTGAGAATGACGAGGTCGGGCCTGAAACCGGCAATCTGCTCCGGCCCAGATCCCTCCGTCAGAATTGCCTTCGCTGCAATGTCCGGATCGATCAGCGAAATAAAACTGGCCGCGCCCTGGTCCGCCTTGCCAGCGGCAACAATTCGTTTCCCGGCGCCCGGAAACATATGGATTGCGTCGGCAGTAATGAAGACCGCCTTCCCAGGCAACACGATCCGGCGCGGCGGCTCCCGAAATCTCAAGCGCCGTCCGAGCGCATCGACGACCACGCCGTCCCCCGTCGATTGCAGGAACGCCGGATCTGAACTCGAGGGCGGCTGCGGAGTTTGCACTGAGACGGGCGTCCTGTCGGACGAAGCGCCACTGGTTGTCTCGGGAGGAGCTGGTCTGCACCTCACCAGCAGCGGAGCCAGGCAAAGCATGATCGATACTGCAGTGATTTTGGGGCTGATCATAGGGAGCGGTCAGGTTTCGTAACCATAGAAGCTCAATTTTAGATGCAGATGGCGTATGGGTGCTACTCTATTTTTGCGGCTGCTCCGTTTCCCTTGTCCTTCAGGACTCATGTATCGCCTGGCGGCCATGCGCCGGCGCCACGGATGCAACACGGTTCGTGATCCCAGATAGGCGAGATGATGCGGACGTCGACTGCGAAAGTGCGAAGGAGATCTTGATGGGAACGACGATTTGGACGCTGAATGACGAGTGACAAGTTTCAAGGCGACTCGTCACTCGCCATCTGTCATCTGCGTCGGGACCAGCTACACCAGTCGAAGATCGCGAACCCAAGAGATGCGGTGAAAGAGCTCGATCTCGTGTAGGAAGCACGCGAGAGGGGCGCCTACACAGGCTTCGGAAGCCGTGCCGCGCTTATGGATTCTTTTTAATCAGAGCCTTGATTGCCGCCGGCAAGGCAAACCGATCGGCCGGCAGATTGACGTTCTGCTCAATGCCGTCGACCGTTGAAATCCTTTCCGGACCAATGGTCTTGATTACGGTTTTATAGGGCATCAGGACGCCGTCGACGGACCTGTAGTCGCTCAGAGAGGACTCCAAAGGGATCGTGCCCGCCTGGCTCTCCATAGTCATCGACACTTTGACCAGCAAGTAGGATTCTTTGTCGAAAAACATAGTCTGAGGCGGAAGGTCAGGCGGCGTTGCAACCACCTTGTAGCAAGCCTTGCCCGCCACATCCTCGATGCCGGCGGTTTCAACCTGCTTGAAAACCTTGCGCCAATATACCAGTCTGTCAAAAATGTTTATGTGCAGCGAGTTGGTCTTCTCCTTACCTTCCAATAGCTGAGGACCGTTTGTGGCGGATATTTGCCAGGCCACTTCTCCATCCGTCCCGCTTTCGATCTTTCCCGTCGCTGCTGATTCAACCACGCTGTACGCCTTGTTTGGCCGTGCCTGATACATCGTTACAGATAATTTGATGCCGGCTGCGGGAATCTCCACTGTTGCTCTGGAGACGCGATTATGGATCTTTTCCGATGCTGCCAGACCACCGATGGCCTCGACATACCGGTCCAGGATCTGCTCCGCCTTGGGAAACTCTTGCTGGGATATCTGCGCACTGCTTGCGCCTGCAAGACCGCCCAGGAGTAATGCTGTTGTTGCCGCCAGGAATCGCCTTTTCGGCCAACCGGCGCTGTTCGAACAGATTGCTTTAGTGATCACGACATTTTCCTCCTATACGTGAAACGCAGACTAGTGCTGTTTTCTTATCCAATTAACTGCAGCCTCCAGGATCAAATCTCTCCCCTGAAGGAGGGCTTCTCGTGTGTGCTTCACCTCGACGTCCGGGACCAGGCCGTTGCCTTCCAGAACCTGGCCTCCGGCAGTGACATAGTTTGCAAAGGCGTACATGAATCCGTCGCCGTTCGGCAGTTTTTCGATGGCGCCGCCCAGGGCCGCGCCGCCGGTGCGGGAACCGAAGATACGGGCACGGCCGAGGTCCCGCAAGCCGCCGGCAAAGATCTCAGTGGCACACAGGGAAAGACCGTCCACGAGAATGGCGACCGGCCCCTGGTAGATTTCGGGGCGCGGCCGCACAACCAACTTCAGGGCGTTGTCGCGCGTTTGAATGGTGCCGAAGTGTTTTCCCTTTTCCTGGATGAGCCAACCCGCCATGCCGGTTACGATGTCGCCCTGGCCGCCGGTATTTCCCCGAACATCGATGATGATTCCGGCCGCGCCCATGAACGACTTCATAGCGTCATTGAAGGCCGGCATCAGTATCCCCGGCGCGATAAAGGCATTGAAGGAGACATAGCCGATGTCCGAGCCGATGTTCTTAGCGTCGATCCAGACATGTCCCTGGGGCAGGTATCCGATTTGGAACTTCGTGCCCCTGGCTTCGACAAAATGAAGAGAACGCTGAACGACCTGGTTTTTGCCGTCGAGGAAAGACACCGTGACGCTCTCGCCGATGCTCCCTTCCAAGCGTCCCGCCACGGCATCGGAGAGAACCAGGTCCTTGAGCGTTTTGCCCTCGAATTCCTTTGCGATCGAGGCAAGCCGGAAAGGGACTTCCTGCTGGCCGATCTGAACGATCTCCCACCCCGGTTTCACGCCGACCTGCTCTGCAGGCGAGCCCGGGTCGACAGAAACTACAAGGGCATGACCGTCTACCACCCGGACGTTGATTCCCGTTACGCCATCGCCGGATTGCTTGCCGCCGGGCCGGCCCACGTCCTCATACAACTCGGAAGGTATGATGTTGAAGTGAGTGAGTTGTAAGCGGGAGAGCATCTGGCGCATGACGACACGAGCTTCGCGCTTGTCGCGTGCAGCCTCGATCCGGGGCCGAAACTCCAGGCGTACTGCCTTCCAGTCAATCCCGCCAAAGGTGGGATCAAAGTGGTTCTCGTAAATGGTCTTCCAGAGGTACTCGAACGAATCAATGTCGAGTTGCCGCGCTAACGGAGTCTGTGACGGCTTCTCCTGAGTCTGCGCGAGCCCAGCGCAAAGAAGGAGAGCCGGCAGGAGACTTACCAATGACCATCTAAGGCAGGCGAGCTTTCTCATATTCATAGTTCCCTCGAATATTCTGTACACTCTGGAGCTGATGAAGATCCCGGCACCTGCAAGTCCCGTCGGAATGCCGGGACTCGACACATTCACAGCTGTACGCCAAGCGCCGCCGGGTCACCGGCGCCCGCTTAGCGGGTGGGCCGGCCCGGAAGCACTTCGATCTTCTGAAACTGAGACTGGGCAATCCAGTAGGCACCCAGCAATACAAGAGTGCAAACGATCCATACCGCGAGGTTGCCTCCCGGTGTCGCATCGGCCATATTGCGCATGAGAATTCTCAGGAAAGCCGCACCGACATCCGGCCTGACCACGCCGGCGACCATCGCCGCCGCTTGTCCCACGCTCGACCCTATGGCAACAGCCACCAAGATAGAAAAAATGACCACTCTGCCGGCATCCGTCACGCTGGCGCGGCAAGCGCGGAGATAGACGGTCGTCATGAAAAGCCAGGTGACGCCGATCATCAGCATGAGTGCCGGGAACAGCGCAATCTCGCCTTGCGGCTTCAGGCCGGGATAATTCGCCAAGAGCGACAGTTGCCCCTGTTTCAGCCGGACGCCCTGGTTGTCGCTGACTTCGAGATAGCGATTAAGGATCTCCTGGTAAGGCACCGTCTCGCCGTAAATGGTCCGGATGGCTCGGCTGATCTGCAGGGCGACGAATTGGGGTGAACTGCCTTCGGGCGTGCTGAAAGGCGAATAGACGGTGATGCGGCTGCCCCGGTAAAGGGGAAGCTGATACACAGGATGCGATTCGCCCCAGGGAGATCTGATCTCCGGAGGTTGTCCGTCCCAGGCAATCTCGCAGTACTGGCCGGGAATCCGAATCATGGGAGACTTCGTACGGTATGGGGGAAAATACTCCGAATCCGACTCCTGATACTTGACCAGAAGCTTCGACTTCTCAATGACGATCGCGCCGATCCTCCCTGCGCCGCAACCGATGGATAGCGCCAGAAGACTCGGGAACGTCAGGAAGGCAAAAAGAAGTCTTCGCGAGACCGGCAAAGCGTCGATAAGCGGAAGCCGCTTGGTCTGTGTCGGCAGAAAAGACAGCAAGAGATAGCCGGAGAGAATAACGTTGGAGAACTGCGGCAACTCTATGTCTCTCCAGGCTGACAGAAAACCCGATAGGAAAAATCCCCACAAAATGATAATCGGAAAAAGGAAAAGAGCCGCAAAGGTGTTGAGGGCCGGCTTGAGGTAGAGAAGCCGGAACAGAAACCATCCGAACCCCGCGCCTCTTGTGGCTCCTGGTCCGGCCTGATCCCAGGCTCGCGCGCGAATCTGACTGGATACTGCTCCAACCTGAACTGAAGAGGCTGCGGCTTCGCCTCCGTACGCCTCAAGAGGGATCAGCGTGAAAGCCGCCGGCACGGATCGGTAGGTCCGATAGCCGAGCCAAACGGCGATGACGAGGGGCGCGAGCGCGGCAAGGGGCGGCAAAACCGCGAGGGCAAGAATCAGGCCAAGGCCGGCACTCGCGATCCCGATCCAACAGATAAGGTAGTAGTGGCCTAAACGTACCCGGTACAGTGACGGCCTGATGCTTTGAAGGAGCACCACGACGAGAATCAACGTGACGCTTACAGGAATCACCAAATCCGCCAGGGCCTGTCTCAATTGAGCGGGATTTAAAGGAGTCTTTCCAAGAGCCCGGAAAAGCGCCTCCAAAACGCCCCAGGCTAAAGCCAGAAATGTCAACCCTGACAGCACGAGTGCAAGAATATGCGACAGCCATAGCTTCCGCCCCGAAATGGGCAAGGCCATATCGAAGGGCCTGCATCTTTCCCATGCTTTGCCGAAAGTGAGAAAGATGGAAAGGCAGGCCCAGGTGAAGATTGCCAGAAAAGCCAGGCTTCCCAAGCGTCCGAGTTTGAAGGAGCTCGAAGCGGCTGGCAGAGTTATGGCCAGCCCTGCCATCACGCCCGCGTTTAATGCAATGATTGCACCGAATTTAAGGGCATACGAGCCTGTGACCGGATCTCTTCGCAACAGATCGAGCATCACGACCTCCCTCCCACCAGCTCGATGAACATGTCTTCGAGCGCGATGGACGCGCAATAGGCGTTGGGAATGCCGAGTTCACGCTCAACGACAGAGCGGCAGCGCCCGGGCTCGTAAGCGAAAATCGCGTGAAGCGCATCGCCTTGGTCACGGACGGACAAACATCCCTTCAAGCCCTGCAACTGCTGTCGCCGGCCTTCGGGGCCGTGCGGAACCAGAACGAGGGAGTATTTTTCACGCAAGTCATCCAGCACGTCGTCGATCAGCAGCCTGCCCTCGTGAATCAATACGATCCTGCCCGCCATGCGCTCTACGTCGGTCATATGATGCGATGAAAACAGGATAGTCGTGCCGGTCTCGTTGAGCAGCTGGATTGATGTCTCCAGAAACTCGCGGCGCGCCGACGGATCAAGACCCCCGGCGGGTTCGTCGAGCAATAGAAGTTCCGGGCGATGCGCTACAGCACAGAGCAACGCGATCTGGCGGGCTTGCCCCTTGCTGAGGAATTTGATTCTCGCTTTTGGAGACAATTCGAAGCGTTCTCGCAGCCGTCTTTCCAATCCGTCATCCCATGTCGGGAAAAGTCCGCGGTGAATCCGGATCACCTCGGCAACCGAGAGAAACTCGGGAAGGATCTGATCCTCCGACACGTATCCGACCCGGCGCTTCACCTCGAGCGCATCTTTACGGGGATCGAGGCCGAAGATCCTGACGCCGCCTTGCTGGGCCTCGATCATGCCCATGGCGATCCGGATCAACGTGGTCTTGCCGGCGCCGTTCTTTCCCAGGAGGCCGACGACTTCCCCGGCTTCAAGACAAAACGTGACTCCCTGAAGCACATCCACGCCGCGCTTGTAGGCCCGATGCACATTGTTGAACTCGAGAACTTTCATCACTCCATTCCTTTCTGGATCTCCTCCAGCAGACTCAAGACTTCCTCGAAGGGAACCGTGCTCAATGCTGCCTGCCTGAGCAGGCGCTGGGCAGCGTCGCGCAGTCGCTCACGTCGCTGGGCAGGTTCCACGGCAGGGAGCCGTTCACAGACGAAGGTCCCTCGCCCGCGCTGCGTTACAATGAGCCCTAGCCGCTCGAGCTCGTCGTACGCCTTCTTCACAGTCAAGGGCGCGATCACCAATTGCCCGGCAAGGTCCCGGTGTGACGGAAGCTGCTCGCCGGGCGCCATCCGGCCTCCGGCGATCGCATCAGTGATCTGGTGCATGATCTGTCGGTAGATGGGCAGTTCGTCGCTGGGATTGACATGGAGTTGCATAGACCGCCCCCTTACTTTGGCTCCACGGGACGCGCAACCAACAAGGTCACATCGTCTCTCAGGTGACAACCGCTGAACCTCCGCACTGCCATCGCCATCTCGTGCACGAGCGCCGAAGGCCGGAACGCTCCAATAGGCGCCTGAATGGTCTCGATGTATTCGTTGCCGAGCTGCGTGTCGAGCCTCCTTTGGATATCTGCTATATAACACTATAGCACTATATCTGAATATTGCAAGAAAAAAATCGATAAAAAATGCTTCGAATTATTGGGATTGGGTGGAAGCCAGCACGACGGGAGCTGGATAGAGCGTTATGCCAGTGTTTTGACGAAGTATCCGCGGGAACGTGTTAACGGCCGGAGTGTCTTCCTTGCCAATGAGAAAAAGATCACCCACGCGATCGCCCGGTATCACCTGGGCCAATACAACTATGCGTGGGAAGAGGGATTTCCACCGGCTGCACCTTGCGGATGACTACCACGATACGCGATGAAATACCAGACGGCATCGGTGAGAAACTTGGCGATGACCAGGCCCCAGACCTGCGAATACCTGAAAAGTCGAAACCAGAGAATTCCCGGCTCTTCCGGTCCGCGCACGGTCATTACTTCCTGAATTTCACTCTTTTCGGCCCTGGAAAGCCAGGGATGATGCGCCGGCGGGTAGTACGCCCGCAGCCACCACACCGTCCACGCAAGTCCCAGAGCCCCTGAAAGGTAAAAAACCCAGGGCCAGCGGGCGGACAACAGGATGGCGGCAATCGCAGGTGGAGCAGCGATGCCTCCCACGGCCGTTCCGGCATTAACAATGCCCATCGCCGTCGAGCGCTCGCGCATTGGGAACCATTCGGCTACTGCTTTGGTGGCAGCGGGGAAACCGCCGCCTTCTCCGATCCCCAGCATGAGGCGGCTGGCGGCCAGCATCGTAAACCCTGTTGCAAAACCATGACTGGCGCAAGCCAGCGACCACCACACCATAATAATGGAGAATCCCAGACGAGTCCCAAGCGCGTCGATCAGTTTTCCGCCAATGACGTACATCAGACCGTACGTGATCAGGAACGCCGTATTCAGGTGCGCAAATTCTTCGTCCGGGATGGGGATTTGTTTCTTGATCTCCCCAACGGCAACTGAAAGCGTCTGCCTGTCGAAATAGCTGATGGTAATGGCAGCGCAGAGCAGAACAGCGATCCACCAGCGCGTAGAAATACGGGGTATCTTGATGTTCATGTCCTCCGCCAATCCGATGGGGCCGTATCTCCAAAATCCAAAGAATCAGCCGATTTCCTGGATTTTGGAGATACGGCCCCTTGCTGCCGGCGTCGCACTTCCACCCTGGCCAGGTGCTCGTAAAACTGCACGAGGCCGCTGTGGTCATCCTTCGCTTTGCCGTCCACCTTGAGCGCCTGCATGATTTCCAAGACTTGGCTGGAGAGCGGGATCGGCACTCCCAGGTTGTGCGCAGTGTCGAGTGCGTTCATGAGATCTTTGATGTGGAGCTCGATGCGAAAACCAGGTTTGAAATTGCCCGCCAGCATCATGGGCATCTTGGCATCCATTACGGTGCTTCCGGCGAGTCCCGCGCGGATTGCCTGGAAGACCTTCTCGGGATCGACGCCTGCCTTTGTCGCCAGGACCATCGCCTCGGATAGAGCTGCGATGTTCAATGCTACGATGATCTGATTGGCGAGCTTCGTGACGTTGCCGCTGCCGATCTCGCCGACGCGCGTGACCGACGCCCCCATGACGGAAAGAATATCCTTCACTTCGTCAAAAGCCTGCTGCGAGCCGCCGACCATGATAGCGAGGGTCCCCTCGATGGCCTTGGGTTCGCCGCCGCTTACCGGAGCATCGAGCATGGGGACGTCTTTCTTCGCAAAGCTGGCGGAAATCTCCTGGCTCACCAGGGGAGCAAGGGAACTCATGTCGACAAAAATGGACCCTGGGCGGATGCCTTCGATGACGCCCTCTTTGCCGAGCGCCACCTCTTTCACTTCCGGAGAATTGGGCAGCATCGTGATGATCACTTCGCTGCGCGCCGCCACGTCCTTGGGCGATTTCCCAATATTGGCGCCAGCTTGGGCCACTTCTTCGACGGGCTCGGGCCGGATGTCGCAGACCACCAACTCATAACCCGCCTTCAGCAGGTTCTTCGCCATGGGCTTCCCCATGATTCCTAAACCGATAAAACCGACTTTTTTCATGGCTGGCTCCTTAATCTAGATATGTTTCACCGTGTGTGATTCTGTGTTTTCAGCCCCAGGTTAGTAGCTACCAGTGCTCACCTCACACCTCAGCCGTTGTCACGGTCTTTCCTACATTCGTTTCCATTGCGCAGAAGGCGATGTGCTCGGCTGTGAGGCCATAGGCCTCCTGCAATTGCTGATAATTCTGGGCTGATTGACCGAACTGGTCTTCAATGCCCACACATTGAATGGGGATGCCGCACCCGCGGAACGCGAACGTGATCACGCTTGCCAGGCCGCCAATCAACGAGTGTTCCTCGGCTGTGACGATCCCTTTCATGCCGCGGGCAAAGACCTTTAACGCCGCTTCATCCACCGGCTTCAGCGTGCTCACATTCACGACGCGCAGCGAAACTCCCCTGGTTTCCAGAGACTCTGCCGCCCGGAGCGATTCGGAAACCATCTGGCCCATTGCGAAAACGACCACGTCCTTGCCGTCGCGAATGAGGCCGGGTTTCCCGATTTCGAAGGGCGCATCTTCTGTGGTGACGTCGGGCAGATCGTTGCGCGTGATGCGCATGTATACCGGGCCGTGATAGGCGGCGATTGCGCGCGTCATTCTGCGGGTTTCGCCGGCATCTGCGGGAACGAGAACCGTGAGGTTGGGGATGGCCCGCATGATGGCCACGTCCTCGACCGTCTGGTGCGACGAGCCATCGCCATAATCGGAGAGGCCGGCGCTCGAGCCGACGATCTTGACGTTAAGCTTCGGGATGCAGATGCCCTGGCGGATCTGGTCGAAGGAACGTCCAGCCGCGAACACCGCGAAGGAGTTGGTGTAGGGAATCTTGCCGGCCAGCGAGAGGCCTGCGGCGAATGAGGTCATGTTCGCCTCGCCAATCCCCATCTCGAAAAAGCGCTCCGGAAAAGCTTCTTCGAAATAGCATGTCATGGTTGACTTGCCCAAATCGGCCTCAAGCACGACGACGTCCGGGTTTTCCCTGCCGAGTTCGACCAGTGTCCGGCCATAGACCTCACGTGGATTCTGCATTTTCATGATCACCCTTCCATCGCAGCGGCGGGATCGGCGCCCAGTTCCCGGCAAGCCTGTGCGTACTGCTCGGCGTTCAGGATGCCGTTGTGAAACTCCGGCCGGTTCTCCGCGAATGAAATCCCCGCTCCCTTGATCGTGTGCGCGACAATCAACTTGGGCTTTCCCCGGATCTGGTCCACGCTGTCGAGCGCCTCCAGGATCGCTGCCATGTCGTGGCCGTCGATCTCGAGCACGTGCCAGCCGAAGGCCCGCCACTTCTCAGGATACGGGGCGGTGTTGTACCGTTTGGCGATCGGGGCGGTTGCCATCAGTCCGTTGTTATCGAGGATCGCCACGAGGTTATCGAGCTTATAAATCGAGGCTGCGTGTGAGGCCTCCCAGACCTGACCCTCGGCAACTTCTCCATCGCCGAGAATGCAGTAGACACGGCTTCTCCGGCCGTCGATCTTGAGCCCGGCAGCCATGCCGCATGCTATCGAGATGCCCTGGCCCAGCGAGCCCGTGTTGGCCTCGATGCCCGGTGTCTTGAGCCGGTCAGGATGGCCTTGCAGCATGGCCCCCAACGTCTTGACCTTCTTCGATTCTTCTTTGGGAAAGTAGCTCCATTCGGCGAGGGCCGCATACTGGGCGAGTGCGCTGTGTCCCTTGCTGAGGAGAAAACGATCGCGGTCGGGCCAGTTGGGATCGGTCGGGTCATGATGCATCTTGGCAAAATATAGGGCGGTGACGATGTCAGCGGCGGAACATGAGCCACCCAGGTGTCCCCTCTGACCCACGCCGACCATCTGCACAATACGAAGGCGAATCAGAGTGGCGATCCGCTCGAGTTCCTTGATGTCGCGTGTCTGATGAACCATTTCATTATCCCAGCGATTCCAGGATTTGACGGATCTTGTTAAATGCGGTGCGCCCGCTGTTGTACACCGGCACCTTGGTGCGATCGAGTCGCGGCTCGAGCGCCGTCATCGAAACCTGAGCCATGACGATGGCATCGACTTCGTCGGATAAGTGAGCGATTTCCGCGAGCAGCATTTCGTTGTGCTTCACCGGATTGCCGGCCTTTAACACCTGGAAAGCCTCGCTGCAGAGGCGAAGCTTGACATCAATCTTCTTCCCGGCCTCTTCGGCTGCGAGACGCAGCAGGCGTTCGGATGAGGGGACGGTCGTCGGCACCGTGGCCAGCAGGCCGATCCGGCCGCCGTCCTGGACCGCGAGGTCCATCATCGGCCGGTCGATCTGTAGCATCGGCGTGTCGATCATCGGCCGGGCATATTCCGCGGCGCGGTTAAACGTAGAGCAGGCGAGCAGGATCAGATCCACGCCGTATTCTTGTTGCGACAAGGCGGCCTGCACAAACTTGGCGTAATTCTTTTTAGGGATCGTGCCCGGCTCGCAGGCGAAGTTGGTGTTCTGGATAGTGTCATCCACCCAATGCACCACCTCCACTTCGGGGATGATTTCGTCGATATACTTCTGCACGGCGCGCGTGGTGATGAGCGCGGCATGAATGATGCCCAGCTTTCTTCCCTTAAGATTTTTTGGCATACGATCACTCCTTAACCCGGCTAAGACGGGATCAAATACAAACCTCAAAGACCTCAAAGAAATCGCTCCAGCTGACATCACCTCTGTTTTTCAGCAGCGCAAGATGCGGATCGCCCGACGGGCGTCGGTGGGGAAGTCATGTGTATAGGCTTCGATGCTGCATCGGCCGGAGTACTGAATGCTTCTCATGGCTTCGAAAAAACGGGCATAAGCCGGGTCCCTTTCAGCGGGAAAGACCCTGCCCTCGACTTTCGCGAAATGCAGATGGCAAATTGCCGGACCGGCTTCCATGATAATCGCTGGATCCTCATGCTCCATCATGAGGTGATAGAAATCAACAAGGAGTTGAATGTTAGGGTGACTCACCTCACGCGCGAGACGCAAGCCCTCGGCAGCCAGGTTGATGATGTTGGATTCCAGCTTGTTGATCGGCTCGATCGCAATGGTGAGGTTGTGCTGCGTGGCGATAGAACCTAGCTGCTGCAGCAATTCGACGATCTGATGCCATGCGGCGCCCCGGGAAAATCCAACCGGCACGTTTTTCGCGCCCGAACTGCCGAAAACAACAATGCGTGCGCCCAATCGGGCTGCGCGATCCAAGGCGTGCCGGGCATAATCGAGTGCCACATGCAAACGAGCCTCTGCTCCGGTCAGGCGGATTGTGCGGGGGAAGAAATTATTGCAGGCCTCGCACTGGATGCGGGATCGTTCCACGCGCCGCGCAAGATCGGCAAACGCTCCTTCCGGCAGTGCGGCGATATCGGACAAGGACAATTCGGTGTAGTCGAATCCAATCTCGGCCATCGTCTCGACAATTTCGATGCCGATGGGATCCGTCGATGGCGAGATCATACTGCCGCAGCAACCCATGATTTCGCCGGCATGGTCCGAGCCACGGCTTGACTTCATTTGCAGACCGGCGATAGCATGCGCTGCATGTCGAAACCTCTAACTCGTCGTGATGCGTTGAAGCAAATTGGTGCGGCCGGCGCCGGTGTCATCCTGGCGCGCGGCATCATTCGTGGACAATCCGCAGATATCATCGTGGCCGGCAAGCCGGTTGAGATTGCGGTCGCCACGCTGAGCCCCTCAACGGTCCGGATTACGGTGCTGCCGCTCGAGAGCGAACGCACGACCGCAGTTCCGGTCGACGGCGCCCTCGTGCCTGAAGGCGAGGGGCGCGCGCTTACGCGCGGCCGTGCGCGCTTCGGCCCCGTGCGCGCCGGCAATCTCGTGGTGCGGTTCACGGCTGAACCGCCGACGCTCCTCGTGGAGACGAGCACGGGCAGATTAATCCAGCGGCTGACGCTTGATGCGAAGGCGGCCGGGATGTCGTTTCTTCTGAGCAGGGGGCCTCTTCTCGGGCTCGGCCCGGGCGGACCGCAATTCGATCGCAAGGGGACCACGGACAGGATGCGCAGCGGACAGGGCGGCTATCAGCTCGGCACGAATGGCGGCCGCGTGCCGATCCAGTGGCTCGTGGGCACGGATGGATGGGGCATGTACATTCATCAGCCGCTGGGCACGTTCGACTTCACCGGTTCGGAAGGGAAGTTCGCAGCGCCAAACGACGGTCTGCCACTCGATGTATTTGTGGTTTCCTCATCCAATCCGGCGGAGATCATGCGGGAGTACGCCCGCATCACCGGCCACGCGGAGCTGCCGGCGCGCTGGACGCTCGGCTACATGCAGTCGCACCGAACGCTTGCGGGTCCGGAGGAGATTATGGGCGTCGCCAGCACCATGCGCGAGAAAAAGCTGCCGTGCGACGCACTCATCTATCTAGGCACCGAGTTCGCGCCCTCCGGGTGGAACACGCGCAACGGTGAGTTCACGTGGCATAGCGGCAATTTCCCGGACCCAAAGGGCATGATCGACAAGCTGCACGCGCAGCACTTCAAGGTGGTATTGCATATTGTTATCGAGGGGAGTCGCCTGACCGGCACAGTGCATGAGCCGTGCGATCCGAAAAACGCCGTTCCCAGCGGCCGGACGCCGGACAACCGCTGGCCTGAGGACCGCAACATCCCGTGTTACTGGCCCTACCACAAGCCGCTGTTTGACATTGGTGTCGACGGCTGGTGGCCCGATCAGGGGGACGGCTACAATGCACCATCGCGCCTGAACCGCAACCGGATGTATTGGGAAGGCTCACAGCTTTACCGGCCGAACGAACGTCTATTCGCCCTGCACCGCAACGGCTACGCCGGCATGCAGCGTTACGCCGCGTTCCTCTGGTCGGGCGACGTGCAGTCGCGCTGGGAAACGCTGCGCACCCACGTGCCGGTCGCGGTCAATACCGGCCTTTCCGGCATTCCCTACTGGGGCACCGATATCGGCGGGTTCATTCCCACGCAAGAATACACGGGCGAACTGCACGTGCGCTGGTTCCAGTTCGGCGCATTCTGTCCCTCCTTCCGCGCGCACGGCCGGCGTTGGCATTTGCGCCTCCCCTGGGGCTGGAATGGCGGCGATGGCGGTCCGCTCGAGGAAGCCCCTGCCTACAAGCCGGATCCCAACGAGTTGAAGAATCCACAGGTCGAACCGATTCTCAAAAAGTACCTTGAGCTTCGCTACCGCATGCTGCCGTACACCTACACGGCGGCGCGCGAGTGCTGCGACACGGGCCTGCCGATCATGCGCGCGCTCTGGTTGCACTATCCCGACGACGCGGCAGCAGTGACGCGCGGCGACCAGTACCTGTGGGGGCGCGACGTGCTTGTATCGCCGGTGGTAGAAAAGGGAGCCACAAGCCGCCGTCTATACCTGCCGCGCGGGACGTGGTTCGACTTCTGGACCGAAGAACGCGTCGAGGGCGGCAGGGAAATCGACCGGAAGGTCGATCTTGAGACGATGCCGCTGCATGTACGAGCGGGGGCCATCCTGCCGCTTGGTCCTGTCAGGCAGTACGCAGACGAGCCAGCCGACGCCCCGATGACTCTCGTGGTCTATCCCGGCGCCGCTGGCGCATCCACCCTCTACGAGGATGACGGCAGGACGTTCGATTACAGGAAGGGTGCGTGGATGCGGATCGAGATGGCTTGGCAGAATTCAGGACGACGTCTGACGTTGCGCCTTGCGCGTGGCTCCCGCATGCTGCCGCCAGCCAGGCGGACAATGGAAGTGCGGGTCGCGGGCGAGCGGGCTATGCGCACCGTCGTATTCGATGGCCGCCCGGTGGAGGTGCGCATATGAGGAATTCGGTGACAGGCGCCTTATTTCAGTGGACGGCAGTGCCGAGCACGAACATTTTCACGCTGAAATAAGGCGCCTGTCACCGAATTCCTCACCGCAGACCTGGCGGGAATCGGGGTTAGACAGTATGCGAACACAATCACAAGACACTGACCCGAGAGCAGAAGAGATCCAAATCGAGCTGCTGCGCAAGGCGACCGTCGCACGGCGTCTGTCGCTGGCATTCAGCCTGAGCCAAACGGTTATCCGCATGGCCCAAAGAGCCATTCGTCGCCAGAACGCGGACCTCAGCGACCAGGACATCCTGTTGCGCTTCGTGGCGATTCATTATGGGCAGGATCTGGCGGAACGACTCGATATCGACCTTCGGCGGAGGCTGCAGTGAGCGCTTCCCCACTCCTACAGGCCCTGGAGCCGGTGGTCCGGGTTTTCGAGGCACTGGGAATTGCCTACTACATTGGAGGATCAGTTGCCAGCTCCGCTTACGGCATCGCTCGCGCCACGCTTGACGTCGATCTCGTAGCAGATATCAGCGGGCACCAGATCAAGCCCTTGGCTAATCAACTGCGGGATAACTACTACATCGACGAAGACCGGGTCGGCGACGCGGTCTCACTGCGATCCTCTTTCAATCTCATCCACCTCGAATCCATGATCAAAGTCGATGTGTTCGTGGTGAGAAACCGATCCTACGATCGCCTGGCGCTCACCAGAGCCCGTTCCGAGAGCCTGGATGAAGCTCAACCGGACATTCGGTTCTATTTCGCATCGCCCGAGGACGTGATTCTCAACAAGTTGGATTGGTATCGACAGGGAGGCGGAGTCTCTGAACGGCAGTGGAACGACGTGCTCGGAATTTTCAAAGCCCAGCAGTCGGCCGTCGACATCGGATATCTGCGGCGCTGGGCCCACGAATTGGGCTTGTCGGACCTGTTGCTCCGCGCCTTGCAGGAAGCGGGAATGAGTGCATAGCTCGCGTGCTTGTCAGACGCTGCGCGCAGTGGCTGCCCGGTAGAAGCGGCAGGCGCGGTGCATGTAATAGATTTCTGAAGTGAAGGCTGCGGTCAGTGCGATCGCGGCGGTCGCAGTTCCGGGCGCGTGGAAGAACACTCCGGCAATGACCAGCGCTGCGGTTACGGCGAGGTTAAGTCCCATCCCCCAGTAGACAGCGCTCGTGGCATGGGCCGCCACCAACAAGCCGCGTAGCCAGCTGTGGATCGAGTTTATGAAGGGCAACGCCAGGCCGAGCAGCATTCCAGGAATCACATAGCGGGTGAGGTGGGCAGGGAGGCCCGCGACGTATCGCAGATAGAGATCCAGGAGCGGCGTCACCGCCAGCAGCAGCATTGCAATCGATGATGCAATGCCTGTCCTGCGGCAAAATGTTCGAACCGCACCTTTAAGATGATCCTTGGTAGCAAGAGCAATGACGGCTTCGGGCAAGGCGTATGCAGGGCTCCGAAACAGCGACAGGATGCCCCAAACGACCGGCCATGCAGCAAGGGTTTCCTCAGGATTCGGCATGCGCGCAAGCGCCGCACCAATGAGCGGCTGGGCGAAGAGTGTGAGCAGCGACGTCGCCGCCAATGGCGCGTGGAAGCGCAGAACATCCCGCACGCTCAGCGCATCCGTGCTGTGCTCTTCTGCGCCCGCTAGAATCCGGCTAACCGTAGGCCGAACGGCCCAAGAGACGAACAATGCCTCCATCGAAACCCCTGCCATAAGCCCGATGCTTCCGACATAGACGCCCGGCAGACGGGTAATCAGCGCAAGCAGAATCCCCGTCCCCCCGGATGAACATAGCCGCACGATCGTGCCGTATCCGATCGAGCGCGTCTGGCCGTGGCGGATCATGACTCCCTGGTAGAAGCGGCGCACGCCAATCGCCGCCGTCCACAACGTCATGATTCCCATGCCCGGCCGAGCAGCGCCGGCAATGTTCGGCGGGATTCCCATCAGGGAACGCACGATAAAATCGTAGAGGGGAGTGAAAGCCACCAGGAGTGCGACCACCGTCGCAAGAGCGATGGTCCAGATCATGAACCGGCGCAACGCCAGGTAGTTTCGGCGGCTGGTAGACAGCGCAGTGCTGGTGGCGAGCAGCATGATGACGGGGCTCTCGATCGCAATCTCCAGGCTCGTAACAATGCCGAATGCCGCCAGTTGCGTTTGCATATCCGACAGGCGTGCGATCGCAGCTTGAAGCACCGGCACTTCAGCGCACATAAGCAGCCAGCTGGCTGCGAGTGGAACCCAGAACAAGAATATCTGGCGCTGAGTCGATACGGATCCCGGCAAGGTCACAGCTCCTACAAGACCAAACTCAAAACATTAACCACGAAGTGCGCGAAACACACGAAAAATCGGTGCCAGGCTACCATTTCACCAATTTCGCCGAGGAACATCTTTCGTAGTTGCATCCTCAGAAATTGGTGAAATGGTAGCCTGGCACCGATTCTTGCTAGAAGATGTCGCCGAGGGCGAAGTGGATCGAGCCGCGCGGGTCAGCCAGACGCAATGGCGAGCCGCCGCTCTGAATGATCTTGTCGAGCCGGAAAGGATTATAAGAAAATATCAGGCGGCCGGGCTGGTGGATGACCGGAAGCTGCAAGCGCAACTCCCCGCCGACCGAGGCGCGCAGCAGACGGTTGGTTCCTTCGATCAGGCTGGTAGTCTTGTCAAGGTCGATGTTCTTCTGCGACACGCTGCTCCATCCCAGGTCTACGAATGCCGTGGCGCTCAGCGGTCCCTGGATTGGGATGCGGTACTCCGCTGAGAACCCCAGCACCGTGTCGGCGCCCACCGGGAGCGTGGACGACTGAGAGTCGGGAACATAGGCCCATGGCGACAGGCTCCCGCGCCTAAAACCGCGCACAATCTCATCACCAGGGAAAAAACGTCGATCCAGGGTCAACGGTGTGCTGTTCTGCGGACGCGTCACCGCAGCCTGGAGATGAATGGCAATGGAGTTGTTCCCGTTCGTGATCGGATCGCCAACGTATTGGGAAAAGCGGAAAGATTGCGAGGTGGTGTCGATCGTTCGTAGGAACATTGTGCCGGACCAAGAATTGACGGCAGCAAACCGGGTGCCCCGCATCGCAGGCCCAGTCCCCGTAGTTGAGTCCAAGACAAAGGAGGGCGAAAGGTCGGTTCTTCTTTGTACCGTGTTCAACGCGCCGGTGCTTTCTGCCGCAGCGTCCCCGGCCACCGAAAGTCGTTCAAACTGCGCGCCCAGGCCAACCTGCACCTTGGAAGTCACCGGGTAAGCCCCCGACAAACCCATGCCGGCGGAGCGGTGTCTGAGGACCCCGACCAGGTTTGTGGCATCCGGAACAACATTCGCAACGTTGAAGTGGGTGAGCCGATCAAAAACCGAGAGGCCCAAGGTGAAGGGAAAACCAAGGAAACGGCTGCCAACGATGTCGAGCAGCATATTGGATTGCGCTGCTCCGCCGTCCAACTGCAGCGAGAGCGACTCGCCCAGGCCGAGCAGATCGAATGCGCTGTATATAATCCCGAGATATCCTCCCCCGATGCCACCAGTTCCGCCCGTGCCGTAGAAGCCTTGCCGGTCCTTCTCCTTAACATTGAATGTAATGTCCAGTGCCTCGGTTTTTTTGTTCATCTCCAGAGATACATCAGAACGCTGGATCTCCTTGATCATCCCGCTGCGGTTAAGGCGCTTGATGCTCTCATCCAGCTTTTCCGAATCAAAAACTCCTCCCTCGTGAGGTACGATTTCACGGCGGAGAAACTTATCGCGCACTCGTGTATTCCCTTCGAAATTGATCTTGCCGATCGCAACCGGATCGCCGGCAGAAATCCGGTACAAGGCATGAACGACACAGGCGCCGTCGTCGACGGTTTGCTCAAGTTGTACCTGTGCCAAGGCGTAACCGGCATGCCCTAAGGCGTCGACGATCTTCTGACGCGTTGCTTCGAGCCGCAAATAGTCGTATTCGCCGGGAGCCTTGACCGTCGCGAGAATCTCCGCCGCGTCAAGAGCGGCAAATTTCGCGTTGCCCTCGCATTCCACCGATGCCAGCTTGAAGCGGGGCCCTTCGGTAATCGGAATCAGAAGCACCAGCCGTTGGATCGATCCGCGCATCTTCGGTATGGGAATCCACCAACGCCCTTTGAAACTCCTGGCAAGCAACTGCGGCTTGCCGATGCGGACTGCCGCAAAACCACGCGATTGATAATAACGGCGCAGGTCCTCCAGGTCCGCGATGACGGTCTCGGGCGCGTAAACGCCCTGGTTCGTCCACAGCGCATAAAATGGGGCCGGACGCGTATGCTTCAACTGCTTCAGCAATTCAGCAGAAGGGATGGATTGGTTGCCGCTGAAGCGCACCTCACCGATGTCCAGGTGCGGACCAGGATGAATGCTGAGACGCACGCGGGTAGTATTGCCCTTGCCATCCTCCGTCACGACGCGCACTTCCGATAATGGGTACTTGCGGGTGCGCAGATAGGTGCGCACGAGGCCGGCTGCCTTGTTGACCGCTCCGGGATGAAAGGGCGTCGCCGGCTGCACGAAGAGCTTCTCCTTTACCAGCAGACGGCGAATCTGGTCTTCCTCGGCAGGACTCACACCCTCGATCACGAATTCGGAGACGAAAGGTTGCTCGCGCACCTGATAGATCACGTCGACTCGTCCTTCCCCGGCATCCTGAGTCTCGACATCAACGGTTTGAAATACCCCAAGCTCAAAGAGTCGAAGCAAGTCGTGGCGAGCCTGGCCTTCGTCGTACAACTGGTCGGGCGCAGCGGAAACATAGTGGAGGATCGTCGCAGTCGGAATGCGCACGTTTCCCACAACCTGCACGCTATGGATCGTTAGCCGGGGTCGAGCTTGGGGAAACAAGTCGGGAGCTGCCCAAAGGAGGCAGCTCGCAATCACGAGACGTAAAATCTTCACAGCGTAACCTTGGTCTATATACTCCTTCAGGCCCTTCAAGTTCCACTAATTCTCTTCCCTGCTCTCCTGCGAGAAGGAGTCAGAAGTCAGGAGTCAGAATAAAAGAAACGCCGGGCCATTGAGCGTCTGGTGAGAGAGACCTCACTCAAACCTACGATGCGGGCGGATGCCACCTTGCCGGTCGGTTTTTGTTCTGGCTCCTGGCTTCTGACTCCTGACTCCTCGTCACTTAAGAGCAATGCCTGCGCGATTCCCGCAGACATGCACATATGACTGTAACTCTTGTGTTTGCCATAGTTTTGGAAAGTACATTGTAGCTTGACTCTCCCCAATAAGAGTGTTAGATTCCGCATGCACTTTTCGTCTCTTGGCAAGACTTCAGCAAAAAGGGAAACTTCGTGGGACGGAGTTCAACGTTGTGAGTCGCAGAAAGTCAGCTAAGGCCCGAGCTATTCTGACGCCATTTTGCAGGAAAGTGACAAAGTCATACGTCGGCCCGTGCGCGGGTCCAGGAATTCAGCCAGAGCGGAGGTTTACCCTATGTACCCCGAGGAAAACCTGTACACAAAGGATCACGAGTGGATTCGCGTCCAAGGAGATGTGGGAATCATAGGCATTACCGACTACGCCCAGCATGAACTCGGGGACGTAGTCTATGTGGATCTTCCGGAAATAGGAGACACCTTTGAGGCTAACGAACCGTTCGGCTCCGTCGAATCGGTCAAAGCGGTTTCCGAGGTGTTCAGCCCTGTTGGCGGCGAAGTCATCGAGGTCAACACCAAGCTGGAAGACAGCCCGGAGCTCATCAACGAGTCCCCTCATCAGAAGGCCTGGATGATCAAGCTCCGCATCTCTAATGCGGAAGAGCTCAAGGAAATGCTCAGCGCTGAGGAGTACGAAGAATATCTTCAGGGGTTGTCCGGCAGCTGATCGGATCGAAATCAGAAACTGTTCCTTACAGGGCTTTCTCTTCGATTTGAATCCTAACCGGTAGTTTATGTCCCCGCGCACTTCCTCTTCACGGGCGCAAGACTGCAAACAAGATGGCGGTCGCCATATACGTTGTCCACGCGGCCCACTGCAGGCCAGAACTTATTTTCACGGGTCGCTGCTGCGGGATAGGCCGCCTCAAGGCGGGAATAAGGATGGGTCCACTTTTCCGCCAAGAGCGCTTTGGCCGTATGAGGCGCATTCTTCAGCGGATTGTCGTTCGGGTCCATCCTCCCCTGCTCGATCTCCTCGACCTCCTTGCGGATCGCGATCATAGCTTCACAAAACCGATCCAGCTCCTCTTTCGATTCGCTTTCCGTCGGCTCCACCATCATGGTGCCGGCAACCGGGAAAGAAACCGTAGGGGCATGAAATCCGTAGTCCATGAGGCGCTTGGCAACATCGTCCACCTCAATCCCGGCGCTCTTTTTCAGCGGCCTTAGATCAAGAATGCACTCGTGTGCGACCATTCCATGCCGGCCCTTGTAAAGCACAGGATAGTAAGGGTCGAGCCGCTTCGCAACGTAGTTGGCGTTGAGAATGGCATACTTGGTGGCCTCTGTGAGTCCCTTCGATCCCATGAGTGCAATGTAAACCCATGAAATCGGCAGGATGCTCGGGCTTCCCCATGGGGCTGCCGAAACCGGCCCGATGCCCTTCTCGCCGCCGACCGCAACCACAGGGTGACGAGGCAGAAAAGGAACCAGGTGCGGCGCAACCGCGATCGGCCCCATGCCGGGACCTCCGCCGCCGTGCGGGATGGAGAAAGTCTTGTGCAGGTTGAGGTGACAGACGTCGGCGCCGACGTCGGCGGGACGGCACAAGCCGACCTGAGCATTCATGTTGGCGCCGTCCATATAAACCTGTCCTCCGTGCGCGTGCACAATGGAGCAGATGTCCTTGATCGCTTCTTCGAACACGCCGTGGGTCGAGGGATACGTGACCATCAACGCCCCGAGATTGGCGGCATGAGCCTCCGCTTTCGATTGGAGGTCTGCGACATCCACGTTGCCCATTTCGTCACAATCGACGACCACCACTTTGAACCCGGCCATGACGGCACTTGCCGGGTTAGTGCCGTGGGCGGAATGGGGAATCAGGCATACATTGCGATCTCCTTCTCCACGGCTCTGGAGATACTTGCGGATCACAAGGAGCCCGGTGAATTCGCCCTGTGCGCCGGCGTTCGGCTGCAGTGAAATCCCTGCGAAGCCGGTGATCTCAGCCAGCGACTTCTCCAGCTCCCCGAACAGCGCTTGATAACCCGCGGTCTGATCCAGCGGCGCGAACGGGTGGATCTGGCTGAATTCCGGCCAGCTCACGGGATACATCTCTGCGGTTCCGTTGAGCTTCATGGTGCAGGAACCAAGCGGGATCATCGAGGCCGTGAGAGAGAGGTCCCTGGCCTCGAGGCGGCGCATGTACCGCAGCAGCTCCGTTTCCGAGTGGTAGCGGTTGAAAACGGGCTGCGTCAGGTAGCTGCTCGTGCGGGCAAGCGGCGCCGGGTAGGACGCATCTTCTGCCTTCGCCAGCCGTTCAATCTCCTCTTGTCGCAGGCTCCCGCCGAAAACCGCGAACAGGTCTTTCAGATCTGCAACGGTAACGGTCTCATCCAGACTGATTCCGACTGCGGTGTCATCGAAAACTCGCAGATTGATCTTGCACGCGTGCGCTGCATCAAGGATCCCGCTGAGACGCCGCGTCCCCAGCTCCACCCGAAGCGTGTCGAAGAAAGACTTTGGCCCGACTGAATATCCGAGTTTCTCCAGGCCCTTGGCCAGGATCGATGTCAGCAGATGAATGCGCCGGGCAATATCTCGAAGTCCGCAGGGACCATGATACACGGCATACATGCCGGCCATGACCGCGAGCAATACCTGGGCCGTGCAAATGTTGCTCGTTGCCTTTTCGCGTCGGATATGCTGCTCGCGCGTCTGCAGCGCAAGTCTCAGGGCATCATTCCCATGTGGGTCCCTGGACACACCCACGATTCGGCCCGGCATCTGGCGTTTGTACTCGTCGCGGGCAGAGAGGTAGGCTGCGTGCGGCCCGCCGTAGCCGAGCGGCACACCGAAACGCTGCGTGGTGCCGACGGCGATATCCGCACCGAATTCTCCCGGGGGCCTCAGGAGCGCAAGGCTGAGCAGGTCGGCTGCCACTGTCACCAACGCCCCGGCCTCGTGCGCCCTCTTGACAAAGGCGCCGTAATCATAAATGGCGCCGTCGCCGGCTGGATACTGCACCAGCACGCCGCAAACGGGTCGCGCGAAGTCAAAGCTCTCGTGATCGCCGATCACCACATCGATCCCTTTGGCGTCCGCCCTCGTCTTTACTACTTCGATGGTCTGCGGGTGGCACTTCTCCGAAACGAAAAAGCAATTGCGTTCCTCCTTGCTCAACGCGTAGCACATGTTCATGGCTTCGGCCGCCGCCGTCGCTTCATCCAGCAGAGATGCGTTGGCAACAGGCAGGCCGGTCAGATCCGCGATCATGGTTTGAAAATTGAGCAGCGCCTCCAGCCGCCCCTGGGCGATTTCCGGCTGGTAGGGAGTGTATTGTGTGTACCAGCCGGGATTCTCGAGGATGTTGCGCTGGATGACAGGCGGCGTGATGCAGTCGTAATAACCCATCCCGATGTAGGAACGGAAAACCTTGTTCTGAGAAGCAAGCTCGCGAAGCTGGGACAGGACGGCATACTCGCTCCGCGCCTCCTCGAGCCGCAACGGCGCCTGAATTCGAATCGGCGCCGGCACGGTCTTGCCGATCAGTTCGTCCAGGCTGGTAAGGCCCAAGGTTCCCAGCATGGCCTCGCAGTCCCGTTCGCTCGGCCCGATGTGGCGATGGACGAAGCTACCGGCATCCATCGGGAGTTCCCGGACAGAAGACCGCTTTTGATTTGCAGCGTCATTGAAAGTCATAATTCATCCAATCAGCATGAAAACCAGTAAAATCATAGCTTCACGGGGGGTTACTATACAGGATTCCCAGCGCTCATTTCTAGCACAAGCGGGTTTCGAGATCGGTCCCGTAGCAGGGGCAAGCGAAAGAATGTGGATTGCATTCACCTGCTTGTGCCTGCGGTTTCTCTCCGTAGTCCGTAGATCCAGCGGAAGACCGGATCCTCACACTCCTCGTCGTCGCGCCGCCGCTTGCGTAGCTCTTCCAGGTTTCGGCTCATAATCTGAAAAACGTCATCCATAAGCCGACGCTTTTCGGAGCGGCCGTAGCTCGTTACATCGACAGGCTCGTCAATCTTAATCCGTATGATCACGCCCGGATTGACCCGCAGGGTTTTCGGCATTATTACCCGATAGCTTCCCTCGAGTGCGACCGGCACCAGCGGCACGCCGGTGCGCAAAGCGAGCACAAACGCGCCGCTATAAAAATCACCCAGCTCGCCGCTACGACTGCGCGTCCCTTCCGGAAACGCGATCGCGTTGACTCCTTGCTGAATGACCCTGGCAGCCGCGATAATGGTCCTCGCAGCCTCCCGCGGATGCTCCTGGTCGATCGAGATGTAACCGGACCGGCGCATGTGCCAACCTATGAATGGAACCCGGAATAGAGATCTCTTGGCTACCCAGCGAAACTGGATGGGCAGATAGGCCGCGAGCGCAAGAATGTCATGCAGACCGCTGTGGTTGGCGACCAGAAGCTGAGGCCGGGACGCGTCGAGGTGCTGCATGCCTTCGATCTCGACCCGGGCGCGGCTCAGCCACAGGTTATCGCGCGACCAGCGGCGCATGCAGAACTGCTGAAGCCGGCCGCTGCCGGAAAACAGGCTCCCCAGAATCGAAACCGTGGCCCAGAATGCCGTGCTCAGGCCGCAGCCAGTCCAGCACCCGATCGTGTAGATCTTCGCCTTGAAGCGTTCCATCAATTGAGAATTCGCTGCCAACCTTTTCAGATTCCTGCCAAGACGCCAGCCGGCGCCCTCAAGAGCCATTAATATGCTGCTTCCCTCCGATCAGTCAACGACTTTCGCTGAGCTACTCGGGAGGGCGAAGCTCTTCGTCGGCGCGGTTCGCTGGACGATGCGCTCTTGGGATTCCTTGTGCCTTTGTGCCCGGATGGTGAGCTCTTGAGAAACTACCGCCAACCCACGAATGCAGCGAATTTCCCTTGGTCCAGAAAGATGGAGCGTCCTATAAATCAAGCTCTGGACCTGTCGATTCTCGCAGCGAAGATCTTTTGAAAAGGCGGCGTGGAGTGTTACGCTGTTCGGCGCGAACAAAAAAGAAGAGCGTCTGAGGCACAGTGATCATGAAATACCACCCGGCAGGTTGCAAGATCCACATTTGCCACCAGGACCTCCGGCATTGCAAATGAGATCCGGCATCCAAGGTGCCGGCCTTGCGGCAGTTTCAGGACGGGAGCAGTGAGCTTTAAAAAGCTGTTGGGCACACCGGAAATCATGCTCACTCCGGAAAAAATCAAGGCCTGGTTTCAAGCCGAGCGTACGCCCCACTTCAGCGATGGAGACGTGCAGGCACTTCTCTCACTTTTTCACCCGAAGGCCGTCTTCTTCAAGAACCTGCCGTACGATTCGTGCGTCCTTGATGTCGGAGCCGGAGACGGCTCGCTTCACATCTTCCGAAGCTGGCCCTTCCCACCCAGGCCGGACGTCAAAGTCTATGCTTACGGGCTTGAAAAGGGGCGCTACTACGACAATCTGGATGGTTTTGAGCTCGGACGATGGCCGGAGAAGAAGCCCGACTTTCCAGGCGTCATGTTCAACGCAATATTCTGTTCCCACTTCATCGAGCACATCGATTTTCCCGGGGAATTCATTGCATGGTGCGCCGCCAGGCTGCCGCGGGAGGGACGCATTTATCTGGAGTGGCCGTCGCCGTGTGCTCTCACTTTGCCCGGTAGAAACCAGTTGCTGGCGGAAGGCGTCGAGCTGATGGTTTCCAATTTCCGGGACGACCCTACACACCGCGAGTTGCCGTCGCGCCAGTCGATCATGAAGGCATTGGTAAGAATGGGATTCTTCATCGAGCAGACCGGAGTGGTTCGGCTCCCGTTTCTCGAAGATGAGCTTCTGGCCCACTTTGCCTCCAACGAACGCGATCCGTACGGCCGCCAATCCGCGTTCTGGTCAAAGACCTACTGGGCGCAGTTCATCGTGGCCGCCAGGTTAGCGCAAACGGACTCGTTTTGGGCGAGGTGGCGCGGGCGTCTGGCCTGTTGCGCTTGGCCGAGGTTCCGTTAACATGCAAATCCTTTCGAACCGCGAATTTCTCCCTAATTTGACGGGCGACCGCTGGTTGCGCACCGTCCCAAGGGACCAGAGGAAATGGACTCGCTTGTTAGTTTCGTGATTTCCGCTCCAGGACTCATCACGGCAGTCGTCGTCGCTGCCGTGTGGTTGTCGGTGCGGCCGCGATCGCGCGCCGCTCACCGATTCCTGGTGCTCGTTGCGCTCGCGTACCTGCTCGCCAGCATTTACGCCCTCCCGCATGTCGTCGGTCGGCTGCTGTTGGCCCGCGGATTCCATCCGTTCTCACAGACGGATTTGCCGCCCGGGCGCACCGCCATCGTGATTCTGGGCGGCGGCGGCGACACTGTTCGCGCCGGCAGTTTGCGGCTGGGGATCATGTACGATGACACGGGCGCACGTTTGCTCGAAGGGTTTCGCGTCTACGCGCTGTCCGGCGCCGACTGGATTATTAGCTCTGGCGGCGTGACGGAGACGACGAAACCTCATGAACCGACCGCAACGATGATGCGCGACGCGCTGGTGAAGCTCGGTGTTCCGGCCTCGAAGATCCTGCTGGAGTCCGTCTCACAGGACACTCATGACGAAGCGGTTCTGGTCGGGCAGATGCTCCGCACGCTGGGCGCCGACCACGTGGTGCTGGTGACGTCCGATATCCACATGCGTCGCTCTCTGGGAGCGTTTCGCTCCCTGGGCCTGCAGCCCATCCCGGCGATCGCACCAGACGGCTGCTTTCCAGAAACTCTTCGGCAATGGGTCACACCCACCAATCACGGTCTCGAGTACACGCGGGCCGTCGTCCACGAGCTGCTCGGCATCGCGTACTACGCGGCCCGGGGGTGGTTCACCTTCCGCTCGCCCGCCCAGCGGGCACATTAATGCAGCGTTTTCCCCTTGTCCAGAGAGACGGAATGTCCTATAAATCAGGGCTCAACCGCGCCGTGGATCACTCGTCATTCGGAATTCACTTGACCGGAGGTAAGAACCAGAGCAAATGATCAAGACGCTCTTTCTCGTGGCACTGTTCACCATTGCTGGTCTCTATATCGCGGCCTGGGGTCTGGCGGTGCGTAAATCCCGTCGCACCGATGAGCACCCCGGCGGCTACTCGCTGGAGCAATCCAGGCCGACTCTCCTGCAGAGCTTCATCGGTTTCTTCACAAATTTCCTGGACACATTGGGGATCGGATCGTTCGCCACCACGACTTCAGCTTTCAAGTTGTCGCGCATGGTGCCAGACGAGCAGGTGCCCGGCACGCTGAATGTGGGGCACGCACTGCCGACCATCGCCGAAGCGTGTATCTACATCACGATTGTCCAGGTCAGCCTCCCCACGCTTCTGTCCATGATCGCCGCGGCCGTGCTCGGCGCGTGGTTCGGCGCAGGAATCGTATCACGCTGGCCGCGGCGCATGATCCAGATTTCCATGGGTTTTGCGTTGCTGGCAGCAGCCACGCTGATGCTGTTAAGGCAGCTCAACGTTATTGCAGCGCTCGGCAGCGGTACAAGCTTGGGGCTCGATGGTTATCTGCTCTGGGTCGGCTGCTTCGGCAACTTTGTGCTGGGTGCGCTGATGACTATCGGGATTGGCCTCTACGCGCCTTGCATGGCGCTGGTGTACATGCTTGGCATGCAGCCGTTGGGCGCGTTCCCCATCATGATGGGAAGCTGCGCTTTCCTGATGCCGGTGGGCAGCGTTCAGTTTATCCGCGCCAAACGCTACAACCTTCGCGCCGCGCTCGGCCTGACGCTGGGAGGTATCCCTGGCGTACTCCTGGCAGCTTACCTTGTAAAGTCGCTGCCGCTCGAATACATTGTCTGGCTGGTGGCGATCGTGGTCGTGTATACCGCTATCAGGATGCTTCACTCCGCAAGGGCCGAGAGGTTTGCCGCCCGTCCAGCAGAAGCGCAAGAGTGACAGCGCAACCACGAAATACACGAATGACACGGAAACACATTCGCGTATTTCGTGGCCTCTAGATACGGTCCCGCTAATTGCTAGCGTTCGAGCTTGAATCCTACCTTGAGAATAACCTGAAACTCGTCAACTTTCCCGTCCTTGATATGGCCGCGCATTTGTACCACTTCGAACCAGTCCAGATGCCGTACCGTCTTCGCAGCCTCCGCAACCGCCGACCTGGTCGCTTCGGCAAAACTGGCAGGCGATGTTCCTACAACTTCCGTGATCTTGTATGTTCCAGGCATATCATTCTCCTTCTCCTCAGCCGTAGTTGTTGATGTTGCAGCCCCAATCTCGGGTGTCCGGTCTTCCGAATCTAATCTCTGCCCGTCAGTCGGCTACAGGCCATACTCCCTCAAAACAATGGCAAAGGAAATTCGGTGACAGTATCTCATGCGCGATTCGCGCACCCAAGCGCATGAAAAGCGTCGGAATCGGCATCGGGATCGCAATCGTGGTCGCAATCGGCTTTTGCAGACCAACAACTTCGATAGCGATAGCGACCCCGATTCCGATGCCGACATTTGTTGCCTGTTGTCTCTATTTTCGGAACAGTCACCGAAATGCCCAATTGGTTTTGCGCGGATGCAACCTTCTTCAGGCAATTCAGGCCTGTCACCGAATTTCTGGCTGGGCTTGGAGAAAAACGGTGGACCGGAAAGACCACCAGCCTAGCGGCCATTTGCTGATAATCTCCCGCCCGCTGATTCGATCCCGATCCACTACAAGCTCATTTTTCAGCGCGTCGATGAGATAGCGGTTCTCCGGCAGGACGAGATACTCCGACGGTCCAAGAGATTTCAAGGGCAAGGTAGCATCCGAGCGATACTCCGGCATGAGATAGCGCTCGTCCCAGGCTTGCCCATTGATCCGAAGATCTCCTTTGACCAATTCGACCTTATCCCCGGGAAGACCGACGATGCGTCCCACAACCAAGTCTTCCCCCCCCCAGCTAATCCCGGACTGAGACCCAAAGGTCACGGCGGCTCTCTGATCATTTTCCTTGGGCTTCGGATGCTTGCGCAGGAAAGCCGCGAACTCGAAACGCTCCGGGGCTCTGAGGTGATAAGCCAAGCGATCGACATGAATCGAGATCTTGCTTGTCGAGGATATCGTCGAGGTCGGTTCTGATGCTAAGAAGCGCAGGACCCTTGCAGAACGGATAGGCTGCACGTACGCAACATCGACCTTGGCCGGCGCCACGATCCAGATGGTGCCGATCGCCGGCACTACCATCAGCACAGATCCCAGGATGAAGGCAGCCACAAGCTTGAGGTCGCGCATAGGGTAGACGGTGCGGAGCGCAAGCACGACGAGGATCACGTTCCATACAAAAAGAGCGATGCCCAGCGCCACCATGATGCTTACGCTGACGGCTCCAAAGTTCCGTACAGCGTACCCCATCTCCTCCGGGATCCACAGGAAGAGCGCTGATGCAAGCAAGATCGCCAGAATTGAGGGGACCCCCGTGTAGCCAAAAACTACTTTCAGGTCGGAAAAGGCACCCTGCCCCGGCTCAGTACGCCCTCTACCCTGGAGGATGCGGGCAAAAATGTGAATCAGGTATAGCTTCAGATAAATCACTGCGACTGCCGCAATCATGGGCGGGATGAAAGAGTAGCCGGGGAAAGGATCCCGCGCAAAGTAGATCCCACCCACGTAGCTCAATCCGAAATAAACGGGAACGATGAGGAGAAGCAGAGAGCCCCAACTGGCCCCGCGTTCGCGGATCACGGCAAAGCGGCGCGCGGGCGAGGTAACTACCAGGCGGATGTCCCTCAAGAAATCGCCGCCGCTCAACTTCTCACTTTGGCCCATTGCTGCCTTCTGCTCCTAGAAAACCTGCCTCAGAATCTCGAAAACTTCACTGGCTCTCGGGAGAATCCTGTCGAGGCGGAAAGTGCTGATAGTCTGCTCAAGAGCAAATGCGACCACCACGGCAACGTAGCCCAGAGTCGGCAAAGGATGCTCCAATGCATAATTCCACGCTGCCTCAACGCTCGTCAGGAAAAACGAGATGATTCCCTTGCCTCGGCCGCCCGCAAAATCCTGGCGATATAGCGTCAACAAAGCTGCCTTCTGGGCCTGCCAGACTTCCTCCGAAACCTCCGCCACGGCCCAGGTATGAATTCGTTCCACCAGGTCGGCGTACTCTTTAGAGATCGCGTCGCACTCATCGCATTCGAGCAGGTGGGCGGAGATTACCTGCCCCATGTCGGGGGTCTCTTCGTCTAGCAAGTGCATGAGCAGTTCTTCTTCAGCGTAATGTCGAGACCGAGGCCGCCTCATCGGGATCCTCCTGCCCTTCGCAGCGCGCGCCGCAGCGAATGGGTGGCACGAAACAGAGAGGTCTTCACGGTACCGAGGCTGCAATCTTCCATTTCAGCAATCTCTTCAAGCTTCAAGTCCTCGAAATAGCGCAGCAGGAAAACCTTCTTTTGAAGCTCCGGCAAGTCATCCACGCGTCGGCGAATCTGTTCGACGATCTCTTTCCTTTCCAGTACACCGAAAGGCGTGAAAATGGCATCGCTGATCGAGCGCTCCGGGATGTATTCCCGGTCGGAGGCATCAAATGGCGGCGCCTCGAGCCGCCGCCTGCGGGTGCGCCAACAGTCGATGGCGTGATTGGCGGCCAGCCGGTAGAGCCACGTGGAAAACTTCGCCCTGCGAGGATTCCAGTCAGATAGGGACCTGTAGAGTTTGATGAAGACCTCTTGGGTGGCGTCCTGAGCCGCTGCCGCGTCTTGTATGATACGGTACACGGTCGAGTAAATCCTCTGACGATAACGGTCGTGTAACAGAGAGAAGGCAACTTCCTCCCCTTCCAGGGTCTTCGCGACCAGATCTTCATCGGATTGAGGGCTCACCATTGCGTCCGGACTCCGAGAGGCTCCGGTCCGAAGCCCGACCCAACACTTATTACGCGCTGAAACGCTACAAGGTTGACATGATCGTGCTCGCAGCCGGGCTGCCGTGGAAAAGCTAACGTATCTGGCCGCAGTTTTCAACAATTTGCAGGGTTCAGACCGAGCACCAGGGCCCTAAACGCCAAAGGCCCGAGGAATCTCCCGCTTCCGGCTTCCCTGTAGCTCTTGAGTCCTGGCCTCTTTCCAGTTCCGAACCTATGAATGTGAGTATTGATTCCCATTTGCAACCTCGCAACGCTTGCGGTTAGGATTGTGTCATGGACTTATTGCCGAAGTCAGAGGTCATGGGGAGAGTGGCCAAGCTGCAACACTGGATGCAGGGCTCTTCCGTGGACGCGGTTTTCGTGCTCCAAAATGCAGATCTGTTCTATTTCGCCGGCACAGTGCAGTCCGGATTGCTCTTTCTCCCTGCCGGGGGCGAGCCGCTCTACCTGGTTCAAAAGAGCGCAAGCCGTGCCCGCATCGAATCGCCTTGGGAACGACTCCTCCCTTTTCCGGGATTTAAGAAGCTGCCGGAGTGGCTGGCAGGCGAAGGAGTGGAGGAGTTAGGCAGGGTCGGCATCGAAACCGACGTACTGCCCACGAGCTACTACCTCCGGTTGCAGGAGATTTTCCCTCGGATCGATTTCGTTGATGCCTCCGAAGCCATACGGCACATCCGGATGATCAAGTCCGCCCGCGAGGTGGATCAGATGCGGCAAGCGGCGCAGATGCTCTCCCTGGCTTTCGACCGGCTTTCCCAGTGGATACGGCCCGGCGTGACCGAGCTCGAGCTCTCTGCGCAGCTCGAAGGCTTTCTTCGCAGCCAGGGGCACCAGGGCATGGTCCGCACGCGCGCGTTCAACCACCAGATCGCATACGGCACGCTCTCGGGGGGTGCAAGCGCAGCCTACCCCACCTCCTATCCCGGCCCGGTAGGATTTGTGGGGCTCTACCCGGCAGTGCCAAACGGCGGCAGCAAGCACCGGCTGGCAGCCGGGGAAACTCTGATGGCTGACATCGTGGGCGGATACGGCGGATATCTCGCCGACAAGACCAGGACTTTCGCGCTGGGCGAGCTTGAGCGTAACATGGCCGATGCCCACCGTTTCGTTCTCGATCTGAATGGAGAGATAGAGTCGATGCTCCGGCCGGGCACCCTGTGCTCGCAAATCTATCAAAAGGCTCTCGAACGCGTGAAGGCTAGCCCTTTTGCGCCGGGATTTATGGGCGTCGGCGACAGCCAGGTCCGCTTTGTCGGGCACGGCATCGGATTGGAACTGGACGAACTGCCGGTGCTGGCCGGCGGCTTCGACATTCCGCTCGAACCGGGGATGACGATTGCAGTCGAGCCGAAGATATTTTTCCCGGAGCGCGGCGGCGTCGGCATTGAGAACACATACCTGCTGACCGAGACTGGTTTCGAGAAGCTGACCGTCTATCCTGAAGAAATCATTTCGGTGCCGGTCTGAGAGCCGAGGCCGGGAGACATACGAGGGCCGGCAAAACATTTTTTCGTATATTTCGCGCAACCCTTGGTTCCGGTTAATAGGAGGAGCGTGATGGAAGAGTTCAGGATGCGGGCGATCGGGTACATTCACAGTCCATATCACGAGACTTCGCAGATTCCGAGAGGACTCGCCGCCAAGCATACAGCAGAGGGAGTGCTCGAACTTCTTCCCGAGTTTGAAGCCGGGTTGAAAGACATCGAGGGCTTTTCTCACATCATCGTGGTCTGGGTGTTTCACAAGTCCGAAGGGTACGATCTGGTCGGCACACCTCCATCCGATAACAAGCCGCACGGGGTCTTCGCATCCCGTTCGCCTCGGCGACCGAACCCGATCGGACTGACGGCCGTGGAGTTGCTGCGCCGGCAAGGGAGTTCCCTCTACGTGCGCGGCGTCGATATGCTCGACGGAACCCCTGTTCTCGACATCAAGCCCTATACTTCAAGCATCGCTGAGGATGAGTTGCGCCGCGGCTGGCTGGCCGAAGCGGAAAAGCACGCCAAGGGAATGTAGACCCATCATGGATTCCACCACCGACGATTCCAACGAGTTGGATGCCAGGATCGGCCCAAGTCCGGTCGAGAAACTCAAGATCTCAATCATCTCGCTATTGGGCTACTGGGCCATCCGCGTCATAGGAAGCACGCTGCGCTGGCAAGTGGAAGGGTGGGAAAACTTCCGGTCAATCCAAGCGGCCAACAAGAACACCATCTTCACCTTCTGGCACGGGAGAATCTTCATGGGCACGTATTTCTTCCGCAACCGCGGCATCGTGGTCATGACCAGCCGGAACAGGGACGGAGAGTACATCGCTCGCGTGATCAGGCGGTTCGGCTATGGCGCTGCGCGCGGCTCGAGCACGCGCGGAGGCAAGCGAGCACTAGTGGAGATGATCCACGAGCTGCGCAAAAAAAGAGACGTCGCGTTCACGATCGATGGGCCCAGAGGCCCTCGTTATGTCGCCAAACCAGGCGCCGTCTGGATCGCTTCGAAAACCGGCGACGCCATCTTCCCTTTTCACATGTCGCCGCAGAAGAAATGGGTGCTCAATAGCTGGGATCACTTCCACATCCCCAAGCCATTCTCCCATGTCCTGGTACTGATGGGAGAGCCGATCTACGTCAAAGAAAATGCCAGCGAAGATGAGCTCGCAGAATCGCAGCAGGCCCTGCAGCGCTCGCTCGACGACCTGCGGCATCGAGGCGATTCCTTCTGGCAAAAAATTCGGTGACAGGCACCGAAATGCCCGAAGAAGGTTGCATCCGGGCGAAACCAATCAGGCATTTCGGTGCCTGTTCCGAAAATAGAGACAACAGGCAACAAATGTCGGCATCGGAATCGGGGTCGCTATCGCTATCGAAGTTGTTGGTCTGCAAAAGCCGATTGCGACCACGATTGCGATCCCGATGCCGATTCCGACGCTTTTCATGCGCTTGGGTGCGCGAATCGCGCATGAGATACTGTCACCGAATTTCTTTCCAGATGATTTTCCCCTCAGCCGATGATATTCTTCTCCCGCCAGGGAAATGCAAATTGCTATAAGAGATTGCAGACGTTCTAGAACTCATAACTTTTCGAACAAGAGGAGCAGTCAACATGACAATTCGTGTAATGCATTTCGGGCTTGGGCCCATCGGAGCAGGCGTTTTGCGCCAGGTTGCGACACGCAAGGGTTTCAAGCCGGTTGGAGGAATCGATATTGACCCGGCCTTGGTGGGCAAGGATTTGGCAGAGATCGCCGGGCTGGATCGAAAGCTCGGCGCCAAGGTGATGGACGACGCTGCGGCTGCGATCAAGAAGGCCAAGCCTGACGTCATCGTGCTCTGCACGTTGAGCTCCGTCAAAGCGATTGTGCCGCAGATCGAGACCGTCTTGAAGTTCCGGCTGCCGATCGTTTCGACAACGGAGGAGCTATCCTACCCGTTCTGGTCAAACAAGAAGGTTGCAAAGAAGATTGACGAAATGGCGCGGAAGGCTAAGGTCGCTGTCCTGGGCACCGGCGTCAACCCGGGATTTGCCATGGACGCCCTGCCCATCATGCTCACCGGCGTGTGCGAGCGCGTGGATTCGGTCCGTGTCGATAGAATCCAGGACGCACGCTCGCGGCGTCTCCCCTTCCAAAAGAAGATCGGGTCCGGGCTTACAGGAGAACAGTTTCAAGAACGGGTCGACGCGGGCACGGTGCGCCACGTCGGCTTGACCGAGTCGATCGCCATGATCGCCGATGCACTTGGATGGAAGCTCGACAAGATCACCGATACGATCGGACCCAAGATTGCCGAGCAGGAGGTTTCGAGCGAGTTTCTAAAGGTCGGGCCGGGCCTAGTATGCGGCATCATCCAGGATGGACACGGCTACAAGGGCGAAAAGCCTTCGATTACGCTGCACATGGAAGCTTATCTGGGCGCGCCGGAGTCATACGATGCGGTCACCATTGAAGGGAACCCGCGCATTTACTCCAAGGTCGACGGCGGCATCCATGGCGACATCGCGACAGCGTCGATCACGGCGAACATGATCCCAAAGATCTTGACTGCTTCCCCGGGGTTGAGAACCATGCGTGACATGGCGTTGCCATCCTGCTATGGCGGCAGGTAAGCTTGGTTTCGGAAGCTTCATCTGACGGAACGTTCTGGGGAGGCTGCCGGCCCTTACAGCCGCGTCTTTACCAGCTTGCTCCCCACTTTGTCATTCCAGGTATCGTAGATAATCACCTTGAGAATCTGGTTCGCTGTCTTCTGCGGAACCAGGGCAGAAAACTGGATCCCTGACTGCAGAAGCCGTTGATAGCTTCCCTCCGGCATATCCATGTTCATCGTCGTCCAATTGTCGCCGAGATGTTTCCCACTGGCGTCCGCGTAAAAGATAGCGATGCGCAGCCTGCCCAGGTGCCGCTCCCCGACCATCTTGAATCCGACCTTTTCCGCGTCGATTTGCAGGTCGACCTTGATCTGTGCGGCGCCGCCGGCATCCTTTGCCTTTGCGGTGGTGACCTTAAAAGGAATGTCTCCTATGTCGGATTCGTAGCCTCCGGCAGCCGAGATGCGGCTGTAAGAAAGAAATTCTTCACGGTCGTAAGGCCGCAGGGTGTCGCGAGCGTAATACCCGTGCCTGAAGAACACCTTCGTTCCGGGTCGGTTTACTTTTACCTGGATCTGCCGGTATTTCCCATCCCAGCGATCATCCTGCGGATAATAGCCCAGCAGGTACTCGACGCGCGTGATTTCGTTGAGGCGGTCAAGCGCCTTGCCGATATCCTGGCCAATCGTCGCATAGCCTCCCGTCAGCTTTGAGACACTCTGCAGGACGGAGAGCATGAAGGCCTGGCTCCAGTTTCTTGGCGAGATCGTTGGCGGCGGAGGAGGCAGCGGGCTTGTCGATCCTCTCGGCTGAGTAAGCAAAAGTATCCCCTTGGTGGGAACAATCTCGGGATCTGCGAAGGTGCCGCCGGTCTGGAACGCTTGGATCGTCACCCGGGCATCGTTTGCCATGGAGACTATGCCTTGCTCGTTCATTTCATTCCCGTTCGAGAAGAGGAGCCCATCGCCGCTAAAGAAAATCAGGTGCTTCTCCCCTTCCATATAACGCAGGTATTCAATGCAGGTATAGAGGTTTTGAAGATCCTGGAAGGACGTCGCGACCTTGGGAGCGTATTCATCAAATGGGAGCGAGATCGTGACGAAGTCCGCATCTATCGAGTCGAACCGAATCAGGCTCAGCAATAGCAGCCACCCCGGGTCTGGATCCTCAGCATCCGGATCTATGATCCCTGTGCGTATGTCGGTCTCAGCGGCCTTATCCGAGTCTCTCAGGAGGAGGTCAGCGGCCTTGTCCCAATCTCTGACTATCGTACCCTTTTCTGTCATCCGCCCTGCGGGCACTTGCCGGTATGCCAGCAATTCGGTGCTCTGGAAGATCTTGTCAATTTCAGCCTGGAAAGACTTGGGTATCTCCTTGATGCCATAGACAGCGGCGAGACCCCGCAAACGCGACTCCAGCCAGGACTCGATCTTGTCGTTTGACTTTTTATAACGCTCGAGCACCTGCACGATCCGCTCGTGATCCGTCGTGAAGTCGGTGGCGCAGTTGTAAGCGAACACCGCCACACGATCCTGAGGCAGAAGGTCGTTTCGAACAAACCGGATCAAGGCATCAACAGCTTTTAGCGGCGTTTGATGCCGGCCTCGCCCCATCAGGATCAGAAAGGTGCGCGCGGGCTGCGGTGCGATTTCCAAAGCCGGGACCTCTCCCGGCATCAAGCGGCGGCCGGGGCTCGGAGGCTCTGCTGTAAATGTTTGGAGCGAGAAGTGCCGGACCTCCTGGCGACGTCCGTTCTCAAAGACCTGAAAATCCTCCCGCTTCAGATCTGCTACCGGCTTGTCGTGTTCGTCGGTGACGATCACGTCCACCGGGATCAAACGGACGCGGACCCGTATGGTTCCCGGCGGACCGGGCTGCTGTGTCTGCGCCCGGTCCTGGTCTTGGGTTGAAGTGGCCGGCGCCCCGCCGGTCAGGAGACCGGCAAGGGTCGCAATCGAGATCAATATCGGATGTCGTAGGAATCGCATATCTCTCCAGTTCGGCAGGATTGCGCGCCGAAGTTAATATTACCACCTGATAGCGATCCTGCGCATCCCTGTTGCTGCGGTCTCAGTCCGGATTCTTTCGTTTTCCCCAGGTTGGCGGAAGCGGTTCCTTGGTCGCCCGATCCACCGGGTGCTCCTTAAGCATCCGCATCGCTTCCTGAACGGCTCGCTCAAGCTGCGGGTCGTGGCCCGCGATCACGTCCTTCGGCCAGTTCTCCACGTCAATGTCCGGCGCCACGCCTTCGTTTTCAACGTGCCACTTGCCGTCGCGGCCGAAGAAGCCGCCGCGCGGGGCGATCATCGAGCCGCCATCGATAAAGGCCGGCGTATCGGCCGTATGCACCAGTCCGCCCCACGTGCGCTTGCCGACGAGCAGGCCGATCTTCCGATACTTGAACATGTAGGGCATCAGGTCGCCACCCGAGCCGGCCATTTCATTAATGATCATCACCTTCGGGCCCCAGATGCCCGCCGCGGGGCTCGTGAACGGATAACGGTCGCCGGCGGTGTTGTTGAAGTAGCCGTCGAAATCGCGCTGCAGCACGTCGATGACGTAGTCGGCCGCCGAGCCGCCACCGTTGAATCGCTCGTCGACAATCGCTCCTTGCTTGTCCTGCTGTGCGAAGTAATATCGATTGAAGCTCGAGTAGCCGGGTTGTCCCGTATTGGGCAGATAAACATAAGCGAGCTGGCCGTTGGACAGCTTGTCCACGAGGCGGCGGTTCGACTCCACCCAAGCCCGCGTGCGCAGCCCTTGCTCGTTCGCTACCGGAATCACGGTCACCTTCCGCGCGCCCTCCATCGTCGGGCGGCTGTTCACGGTGAGCACGGTCTGCCGGTTGGCTGTGCCGTCGAGCAGGCGATAGATGTTGTCCGGCGCCTGCAGTTCGACGCCGTTGATCGCCAGAATATAATCGCCGACCGACACGTCCACGCCGGGCGACGCCAGGGGCGCGCGCAGATCCGGGTTCCAGCTTTCGTTGTCGTAGATCCTGGTGATCTTGTAGCGGCCGCTGTCGATCGCGAAATCGGCGGCGAGCAGTCCTCCGCCCGGCGACTGCGGGACCTCGGGCATGTCACCGCCGCGCACATACGAGTGCCCGATGGAGATTTCGGCGCCCATCGTGTCGAGCAGGTAGTTGAGGTCGGCGCGGTGCATCACGTACGGCAGGAGCTGTCCGTACATCTCCTTATCTTTCGGCCAGTCGGTGCCGTGCATGTTCGGCACGTAGAGGTAGTCGCGCTGATTGCGCCACCCCTCGTTGAAGATCTGCTTGAACTCCTCCTTCGGATCGAGATACATCCGGAGCGTCACGTTGAGACGTCCCTGGCCGGCCTGCGGGGGATTGCGATCCGCATCCACGATGAAGAGGCTCGGCCCGGCGCCCCCGGCCGGCGCCCCGCGTCCACCGCCGCCGCCACCGCCCCCAGTGCCGCGGTACAGCAGCTTATGGCCGTCAGCGCTCACGTCGTAGTCTGCGACGCCGGTAACAAACGCCGCCGCTCGACGATCGCTCAATCGATAGCGCTGCAGGGTGTTTCCCCCACCACCACCGCCGCCGCCGGCACCCCGTCCACCGCCGCCGGCTGCCGCCTCGATGTAATAGACCGTGCCCGCGACGCCGGCGATCAACTTCGAGTACTGGCGTTCCGGGACCCCGGGCACTGAGAGGATGCGCTGCTGCAGCCCGTCGAAATCGATTTGCATGGTAACGGGCGCAGCCGCGCCACGGGCGGCCTGTGCAGGCTGTTCTGCCTGCGCGCCGCCGGCTTCCGCAGCGGCACCGCCGCGTCCTCCGCGACCGCCACCGCCCCCGCTGCCGGGCGCACTTGATACGCCAGTATCTTCATCACTTTCCGGGAGCAGCGGGCTCGGTTCCCCCTTCTTTAGAATCGAGAAGTACAGCCCGAAGTTCTCCTGGCGGTCGTAGGAGGTCATGTCGAGCCATTGAGACTGCAGCCCGAAGTCCGTGGAGGCGAGGAACCAGAGATACTTGCCGCTTGCGTCCCAGGCGGGCCACGTCGCATCGGCGAGCCCATCGGTGACCTGCTTTGTCTCGCCGGTCTCGACGTTGCTGACGAAGATCGCGTGGTACAGCGACTTGAGCCGGCTCGAGTACGCAATCCACTTGGAGTCGGGACTCCACGCGGGGTTGAGCGTGCGCTGCGGCACCATCCAGGGATCGCTACCCACGATTTTGGTTTGGCCGCTCGCGACGTCAAGCACCCACACGTGCAGATTGGTGTCGGTGTAAACAATTTTCTTCGAGTCGGGCGACCACAACGATGTGTAGTAGTGCGTCGGATTCGGCAGTGTGATCTCGCGGGGCGGCGTGAGACCGTCCTGCGCCTCGATCACGAGTTTGTACTCCCCCGACTTGTCGCTGAAGTACGAGACGTACTTTCCGTCCGGCGACCACGCCGGATCGCGCTCGGCCGAGCCACTCGAGTTGGTGAGGTTCCGGACGTCGCCCTTCTCGGCGGGGATGGTGAAGATCTCGCCGCGCGCCTCGACCACAACGCGCTTTCCAGTGGGTGAGATTGCCATGTTCGCGATCCGGCTCGCCATGTCCTCCCACTTCGGCATCATCCACGGGAAATCGCCCGTCGCCGTAATGTTCACGACGTGCTCTTTACCCGATTTGGGATCCAGCTCGCGGACATAGCCGGCCTGCTCGAACACTACGGCGCCGGCGCCCGAGTCGATCGTCTTGACGTCGAAGTCGGTGAACTTGGTGACCTGCGTCAGTTTCTTCGACTTTGTGTCGAACGCCCAGATGTTGGCGACACCGTCACGGTCGGAAATAAAGTAGACCGAGTCGCCCACCCAGACCGGGTCCACGTCCTTCGAGTCGGACCACGGCGGCGACACCAGGTCGTAGCTCTTGAGGTCCACGATCCAGATCGGGCGGTTCTGACCGCCGCGATAGTTGCGGCGCTCCTCGTCCCACGAGTTGTTCATCCGATAGGCGATGCGCGTGCCATCAGAGGAGATCTTTCCCTGGTAGCCGCGGGGCAGGACCATCGGCTCCTCGACGCCGCCCTCGACGGGGACGGTCCAGAAGCGTGGGGCCCCACTCGGCGCCCAGGTCGCACGCGATGAGGCGAAGAGGACTGCCTTGCCGTCAGGCGTCCAGCCTTCCACCAGATCGGCGCCGGGGTGCCAGGTCAGACGCCGCGGCTCGCCGCCTTCGGCCAGCACGACATAGACGTCCGTGTTGCCGGCATACTCGGCGCTGAACGCGATCAGCTTCCCGTCAGGCGAGAAATGGGGATTCGACGTCTGGCCCTGGAAGCTGGTGATACGGTGCGCCGCGCCTCCGGCGCGTGCGACGACCCAGATGTTATTGGCGTACGCAAACGCAATCTCGGTAGCGCTCACGGTCGGCATGCGCAGCAGACGCGTGGGCCCGCTGGCCGGTGCAGCCGCCAGTGCCGTCAGCGCGCTGACCGCGAATAAGGTGAAACAGCGAAGTCTCGTTGGAAAGGTGCGCGTGGACATATGTTCTCCCTCCGGGTGAGTTTGCAGGCATTTGTATCACGAAGCAGGTGTTGGAGCAAAGCAATCTCCGCCGCGATCTCCTGGATCTTTCCCGGTCTTAACACCAGCAATAGCAGGCCCGGACAATCGAGATTCATCCGGCGAAGCGCTTTAGCTTCTTCAGGAATCCCAACACCAGCAGGGTCGACACGCCTAAAAGCCCGGTCAGCATCAGGAAGTACTGATGATGGGCGAAGTCGCCGTAAAACCTGCCGAGCAGGCCCGAGCCGTAGCTGCCGAAGGCGGTGGCGGCAAACCAGCCGCCCATCATCAGGCCGGCCAGGCGGGGCGGCGCGACTTTCGACACGAACGACAGTCCCATGGGCGAGATCAGAATCTCGGCCAACGTGAAGATGAAATAGGTCCCGATCAGCCAGGCCGGGGACATGATATTGACGTCTTTGTCCCCGCCTGCAAGCGAAGCGAGAACCATTACGATCATCGACACGGCCATGATCAGCATCCCCAGGAAAATCTTGACCGGGGTGGACGGCTCCTTGCCGCCCCGATTCAACAGGCCGAAATAGGCAAGAAGAGGCGGTGTCAAGACAAGGATAAAGAAGGGCTCGAAGAACTGGTAGGTTTCGGGCCGGAGCCAGGTGAAGATCTTCGTCGACCGCTCGGCAAAGAGAGTCAGAGCGAAGCCGTTCTGGTAGAAGGCCACCCAGAAAAAAATCACGATGAAGAAAAGAATGAAGAGCGTAGCGACGCGCTGGCGGTCCTCGCTCCTGTCGACGGCGGCGGCCAGACCGGCGGAAGTCGACGGCTTCGGCACGGCTTTGAAATCCGCGGAGGCAAGAGCCCGGTTCCCGGCCTGGAAGATCACCAGGGCGGCAATCAAGCCGGCAGCGCAAATCCAAAACGATATGTTATAGCTACCCAGGACGACGCTGACGAAGGTTGCCAAGAGCGGCGCGATCGTCGCGCCGACGTTGACGCCCATGTAAAAGATGTTGAAGCCGGCATCTTTGAGGTGTGGCTTGTCGACGTAAAGGTTGCCGACCAGGACGGACATGTTGACTTTGAAAATCCCGGTGCCCACCCCGACGAAAAACAGGCCCAGGTAAAATGTGGCTGTCTGAGAGGCCGAAGACACGGCCAGTCCGACGTAACCCAGGGCCATGAGCGACGCCCCGATTTTGACCGTGTTTCGGCGACCAAGCCAACGGTCGCCTATGTAGCCGCCGAGCAACGGAACGAAGTAGCACAAGGCAAGGAAGAGGCCGTAGTAGTCGCCCTTGCGCGCATCCGGCCAGCCCAGAATCTTGTCCATATACAGGACCAGGATGGCCAGAAGCGTATAGAAACCGATCCGCTCCCACATTTCAGTAAAGAAGATGAAAGCCAAAGCCTTGGGATGTGTCTTCAGCATGGGTGCGTCCTCTCCATGTTCGGCATCTTAAACGAACAGAAACGGAGAACATTCTATCCTACGGCATAGCATAAAAGCGACTAATGGCAAGCCGGCTGAATCAACAATCAAACCAAGAAGACCGCAAAGAAGTTGAAGTCATGTCTTCGCGGTCTGTGCGGTCTTCGTGGTTTGCAGTTTTGGTTCTGGCTCGTATGGGTTGGGAGAAATTTGCTGCTCGTTCTGGTAGAGTGTACCGAGAATCTTGAGAAAGGATTGGAATGAACCGGGAAAGACTGAGGAAAGCCGTCCCGTATTTTGCATTTGGCTCCGGCGCATGCGCTCTCGTCTACGAATCGCTGTGGATGCGTTCCTTCGGCCTGATCTTCGGCAACACCACGCATGCAGTCGCGGCCATACTGGCTGTGTTTATGGGCGGCCTGGCCTTGGGAAGCTTCTTGACCAGCCGACTCTACTTTAAGAAAACCGTAAAGGCTTATGCCCTGGTAGAGATGGGTATTGGCGCCTTCGCACTCCTTACGATCCCGCTCTTGTATCTTCTGCCGGAATGGTACGGAGCGTTTGTCCGGGCGCACAATCTGTCCCCTGCTCCTGAACTCGTATTCCGCCTTATCGGCGCAACGCTTATCCTGCTGCCGCCGACTGTTCTGCTCGGGATGACTTTCCCTCTCCTGGTTGAGTTCTTGACCCGAAGCGGCAGGAATTTCTACGCCAACATGGGCTTCCTGTACCGCACGAACACCCTGGGCGGCGCCTTTGGCGTCTTTCTCGCGACCTTCTTCCTGGTGCCCTCGATGGGCAAGCTCGCCACCTTTATCGTTGCCGCGGCCACCAACCTTGCGATCGGATTCCTGGCCTGGAATTGGGGCAAAGACTTGCAGGACGATTCCAAGCAAAAACTTCAGCCGCGAATGAGCAAGCAGGCCCCCGCAACAAGCACAACCCCGCCGGCCCTTGTCTTGAAAGAGCGTTTGCCTTTGATCTTTCTCTTGACCGCCTTTTCAACAGGGCTATGCTCCTTCGGACTGGAAGTTCTCTGGACCCGCTCGCTGGCGCTCGTGATTGGCTCGTCCATTTATTCCTTCAACATCATGCTGATCGCCCTACTTTTGGGGATAGTCTCGGGTGCCCTGATTTACGAGTTTTATTGGAGCAGGATCAAGCAGCCGGTTCTTTGGCTTTCTATCATCATCCTGACAGTCGGAGGGCTGTGCTTGATCGACGTGGCGCTGATCGGCTTTCTGCCTGTCCTATCCTTTGCGCTAATCAAGGCCTTGCCGGTTTCCTTTCTTCTAAACGAAGCGGCAGGCTTTCTGCTGTGCCTCCTGACCATGTTCATCGTCACCATGCCGCTTGGATTTCTGTTCCCGCTGTTGACGCATTTCTTGAAGCTGAAACTCTATTCCCCGCAGAAGATCTCCAGCCATCTTTATGTGTGGAATACTCTGGGAACAATCGTAGGATCCTTGGGCACTGCTTTCATGCTCGTGCCCCTCTTCGGCCTGCAAACCTCGTTTGTCGTACTGGCCTTTCTTCCCCTCGCGCTCGGCCTGTGGTTTCTGGGTGAATCCCTTACCTGGCCGGCAATTGCAAGAGCAGGCTCGCTCATCGTTTGGATCCTCATATCCACGGCTTTAGTCAAGTGGTACCAGCCCTGGAACCTCTATACGATGACCGCCGGCATTTACAAGTACGGTATTGACTGGCGAGACGTCATCCAGTCCGCCTGGGCCTTGCCCGAGTTCCTGCAAGGCGGCCTCCAAATATTGTTCTATAAGGAAGGTAACGAAGGTGTAGTGTGCGTTACTCAAACCGGGAGCAAGCGGGTCATCTCGGTCAACGGCAAGAGTGACGCGGGCAACGGCCAGGATGTCATCACTCAGAGACTCATTGCCCACGTACCCCTGATGCTGCATCCCGACCCCCGAAAGGTGCTCGTGATCGGCTGGGGGAGCGGTTCTACGGCCGGAAGCGCCGGCTTATATCCAAACCTGGACCAGATTGATTGCGTTGAAATTGAACCACTGATGTTCGCCTGCAGGCAGTATTTCGCGGACGTAAACCACAATGTCGCCTCCGATCCCCGCTTTAAGATCCATATCCAAGACGGCCGAAATTATCTGCTCACCACGCCGACGTTGTATGACGTCATCGTGTCCGAACCCTCCAACCCATGGATCACCGGCGTTTCCAACCTCTTCACCAGAGACTTTTACTCGATAGCCAAGAGTCGCTTGAACGAGGGAGGCATCTTCTGCCAATGGTTCCATTACTACAACATATCGCTTCAGGATATAAAGGCGCAGTCACGAACCTTCGCAGAATCGTTCCCGTACGCCTCGATGTGGCTCGTGCCGCCGCGGCCTGTGGAAATGGAGTCCCCCGTTTTGTACGGTGATATCTTCTTTATCGGCAGTGACAGACCGTATCACCTGGATTATCAACGGGTGAAACACTGGTACAGCAACACGGCTATCCGCGAAGACCTGGCGCCGCTCGGCGGCGTAGAAGATGAGCTGGCGTTCCTCTGCAACTATTTCATGAACCGCAACGACATGCTCCTGTTTGCGAGTGGCGCAGCAGACAATTCAGACAACTTCCCGTATCTCGAGTTTTCTGCGCCCAAGGGTTTGTACATGGCACAGGCGGAAGCCGACCGGTCCATAGTGGAGATTTACCGTGCTTTCGACAACGGGGGCAGCGAGGAGTTTCCTCCCGTTGAGAACTATCCGCCGCTGATGGATAAGAACCTGACGAAGAAACAACACGCCGACCTTTGCGTCGCCATCGGCACGCAGTATCTCCGCAAGGCCTTCAGGGAGCGCGCCCGTCGGCTTGCTGAAACCGCCGTCAAGGAAGACGATCAAAACGCCAATGCCTATGCTTTCCTGGGTGAAACGCTTTATTCCCAGGGCATGACTGCCGAAGCGGAAAAGATGTTTCTTAATGCGCTGTCACTGACTCCCAAACTGCAGAAACCATATCACATGCTTGGCGCGATCTATTACAGCGGCAAGGAATTCAACAAGGCCGAACAAATCTACCGCCAGTTGGCGCTCTATTTTCCGGACGATTCGATGGGCTATTTCGCACTGGCGGTCATTTACGCCGACCAGCGAAATTGGATCCAGGCCCGGGAGATGGTCGACAAAGCCCTATCCCTTGATCCCAAAATGGAAGACGCGATCAAACTTCAGGACTTCCTCAGCAAACAAATCAAATAGATGGTAAGCACGGCCTATGAAGTGCCGAGGCTTGACCGAAATACGCACCGGTCAGATGAACATTGCAGCCAACTTCGGCACGATGACGGGAGAAGGCGAATAGAGTGCTGCTCGCCAAGGCCCCGGGCCGTTAGATATGTTGCGCGCGTCACGTGGAGTTGATTGGAGCAGGCTACTTTGTTGTTGTGGCGCCGCGTTTCGGGAGAATATGATGCGATCTGTGTCTTCAGGCACGCGCGAGGTTATGCCCATGGGGGCATGCGGGCAGTGCGAAGCGGTCCGGCGGAAGTATCCCCGCGCCCCTTGGGAGTGGGGCTGGCAATGGGTTTTTCCTGCGACGCGGTTCTATGTGCATCCGGCGACCGGCCGAAAGCGACGGCATCACCTGCACGAATCGGTGCTGCAGAAGCCGGTGCGCGAATCGGTGCTGCGGGCAGGAATTGCTAAACCGGCGACATGCTACGCCGTGCGGCACTCGTTTGCAACGCATCTGCTGGGAGAGGGCTACGATATGCTGTGCCGCCGGTTTGTATTCGGTTCGCAGGGTGGGCCTCGCGGCGTATCCGGTTAAGCGGGCCAAGCCAGCCTCGTTGAAACTGAGGCTTTTCAGCAAGATGAATGCGGCCAGGCGGACGGCAACTCGGGATACACCGCCGCCGCCCGCCCAGCCAATTATTTCGCAAGTTCTGTATACTTTAAGTTGGGCGACGGAGGCGTAATGTGAAGCCATCCGACGTGTTCTACGCAGTGGCGACGGGTCCTGAGCGCCGGCGACGGGTCCTGACGCTAGTGGGGCTCGTCATCTTCTTCGGCCTGCTGTTCCTAGTCATCTTCGGAAGTCTCTCCACGGACCGAGCCCTTGCACTGCCGCAGCTGCTTCCTGGGGCACTCGGATCGGCCGTCGGAGTAGTCTTGCTCGCGGTAGGTTTGGCGCTTTGGGGCTGGTGCGTCACGTTGTTCAGGCGAGCGAGGGGGACCCCCGTTCCATTCAACCCTCCACGCGAGCTTGTTGTGGTGGGGCCGTACGCTTGGGTACGCAACCCGATGCTGACTGGCGTATTCGCCTGCCTCTTTGGGCTGGGGTTCATTCTCCATTCAGTCTCGATGGTCCTCGTGTGGACGCCGGCATTCCTACTGGTCAACGCCATCGCACTGAAGCTGGTCGAGGAACCAGAGCTCGAGCGCAGGTTCGGTGCGAGCTACAGCAAGTACAGGCGTCGCGTACCGATGTTCATCCCAAGGAACGTCCGCCGTGGGGAGTAGCGACGCGTCGCCCAACATCCGAATGGAGCCGGCGCGCTCGACGGTCCTGTGCGAACAGGTCGCCATGGCGCGCGGCTCATTCGGAAACGTTGGGCAGCAACTCGGCGATGAGTGAAAGGCGAATAACATGAACAGCAACAGCGTCTCACAATCTGGCTGGCTCAAGAAGTGTGGCGTTTTCCTGTTGTTCTTCATAGTGGAGTCAATGGCGTTCGCCATAATCACATTGTCGCCATACCTACCGAGAACTGCATCGCTTGGCTTTCATACTGGTCTCACCGCCGCACTCTTGATCATTGCTTTGTTCTTGAGAAGGAGCGAAATAGGAAGACCATACTGGCCTGTGTTTTACGCTTTCTTTGTGGCCGGGGTAGCAGTTCTCATAAGTGGACTTTTCAGTAACGAACTGCTGGGAATGTTCAAGCAGACTCTTGCAACCCCCCAGGGGATTGCTTTAGCCAAGTTCTCTGAAAGCATCTTGCGAGTGATTCCGATTTTGGTATTGATGCCCGTTATGGGTTTTGACTGGCGTTCCATGTATCTCGCAGCAGGAAAGGTGCGCTTCTGGCTCCCCATTGCTATAGCTGCCATGGTCGTGTTTCCCGCACTTGCTTATTTTCCCCTGAGCAGCAGCCAGGCCGGGGTGTTGGACAAACTGCTGCCACTTTGGCCATGGATATTGCTTTTTGTGCTTTCCAACGGATTCATGGAGGAATTGCTCTATCGAGGAGTATTCCTCAAACGATACGAGCCTTTCCTCGGCAAAGGTCTATCGATCATTCTGACAGCCATCGTTTTCGCCATCATGCACACACAGGTCACCTATGCGGCGCAGATGATCCAGTTTCTGGTGATTGTCTTAGTTCTGTCGCTGATCTGGGGAATCTTGATAGAGAAAACGGACAGCCTGTGGGGAGCAGTTCTGTTTCATGCCGCAGGCGACTGCCTGATCATATTCGGAGCATATGCCAGCATGTAACAGGTGTTCTGCTTGCTGCCCAACAGTGCGTGGAGCCGACGCCGCCTATCGGCTTGCCCGCGAGGTTGATTAGAGGTCTCGGCGGCGCGGCTCACGCTATCCGTTGGGCGGACAACGACAGATCGGAATCCTGATGAAATGAAGCTGGCCATCGTGGCATATCCCAGCCTCGACGAGATCGACCATCGGTGGATCGAGGCGTTTCGGGCGACACACGATCCTGAGGCGCCGCGGATCGGTGTGCATTTCACACTTGTGTTTCCAGTCGAGGCCGTCCCGACCGATCTGGGGCCGGACATTGCTGGGGTGGCCGAGTCAACTCAACCAATATCCTTCGTGATTCGTCGCACCAAGGTGGTCCGCGACGTTCTGGGGAATGTCAGCCAGGTCTTCCTTGTTCCCGACGAGGGCGATGCACAGATCACCACACTGCACGATCGTCTGTACGCGGGGATGCTCAGACGTTACCTGCGTGCTGACATCCCGTTCATTCCCCATATGACGGTTGGCGCAGCGCCGGACTTCGAAGCTGCTGAGAGGTTGGCTGGGGAACTCAGCGATCACTGTCGAATGGTACGCGGCACGGTCGAGAACATCGAACTGGTCAACGTCGGCACGCGGCGCGTGCAAACAGTTGCGACCTACACTCTCGGAAAGGCCGCGGTTACATCGGCTCGTAAATGAATGAGGGCCGCCCAGCATCGGCTTGGAGCCGTCGCGCCCACAGTCCGTGCTAACCTGTCGCCGCGGCGCGCGGCTCAAGCCGCGCGTTGGGCGGACGTGCTGGCTGGGAGAGAATGAGGCCATATGGACAGACACCCTGAGTCTCCGTGGAATCCGCGAGTGCCTCCGGACATCTCGCCGGCCGATTTCGAGAAGCTTGTTCATGATTGGCTGCGCCTTGCGGCTGGCAATCTGCACCAGCAGATCACGATGCAGCATCTCGGTGTCACACATGGGGAAGGCGGCGAGTACAGAATCGATGTCTTGGCCACCTTCTCGGTCTTCTCCGGCGCAGAGTTCATGGTGCTCGTCGAATGCAAGCATCAGAAGCGTCCCGTCGAGCGCGATGACGTGATGGTGCTTGAATCCAAGCTGCGCGACGTTCACGCTCAAAAGGCGATGCTGTTCTCGACGTCAGGGTTCCAGTCTGGTGCCCTTGAGTTTGCTTGTGCCAAGCACGTGGCGACCATCGCTGTCGTGGAGGGTCGTTGGCTGTACGAAACGCGGGCTTCAGGGGACGCGCCGTCGGAGCCGCCTCCGTGGGTGCATTTCGACGCGTACGCCGGAATTCGAATGACGAAGACCACCGCAGGAGTATCGTGCCACACCATCGATATGCAGAGACCTGAAGCTATCGAGGAGTGGGTAGCGGCAGAGACTCCCGGGGGACCCGCCCAACAACAGCACGCAGCGGACGGCGCTGCGCGCCGCCGCTGATGCTGAGCGTTGGGCGGCTTCTCAGCGAGGATGTCTCCTGTAGGAGGATCTTAAATGTCTTCGACAAAAAGCGAACCATCCGAACTCTCCAAGCCCTGGCAGAGCAAAGCATGGATGCAACTGCTAGCGGCGATAACTGGCGTACTTCCGCTTTACTCAAGTCTGATAATCTATCAGCTTCGGAGAGACCAGCCGCTTTCCATCCAGGGGTTCATCTTCTACCTCGCGGTGATTTCCCCGCTGGCTATTGTGATCGCGTTGCTGCTCCTGCGGCTTCTTTGTGGGGAGAATCCTCGAGACCTCAATCTAAGGCCGGGCAAACTGTCTTCGGATCTGCTTGCCGCACTCATCCTCTCTCCTGTGATCATTGTCGCCAATGTCATCTCGAACTACTTTCTTTCAGAGTTGCTTCCAGACTCTGCCTCCAACACGAGTGTTAGAAGCCTCTTTGTGGAGGTGGCCAGCAACCCCGGGCTGTTGGTCCTCTTCGTAGGATTGTTGATACCGTTGGGGGCAGCCTCAGAGGAAGTGATCAGGGTGTTCCTGCTGAGCCGTTTGTGGAAGGTGTGGCCTTCAACCACGGGCAAGTTGGTCGCGGTGGTCATCTCGGCGTGCCTGTTCGGTCTAATCCATGTCTATCGGGGGCCATCCAGCGTTGCGTGGACGGCTATCTTCGGCTTGATCATGGCTCTCTACTATCTTCGGTTTGGCCGTGCTGTTCCGCTGATCCTTGCGCACTACGTGACAAACGCGCTTCAGGTGGTTGTCGTTGCCGTGCTAGCGCGGTAGGGTTCAACGGGAGGAAATCAACAGGCTTGCCCAAGGTCCGCCGCCCAACACGCGCATGCAGCCGACCGCCTGAGCGAGGTTCCCATTGTTGCCGTTTCTGGTTTTGAATCGTCCTGGTCCTTGTTGGGTGCATTGTGTCACCCGGCGGCGGCTGATGCACCAGCCGTTGGGCTGAACTGGGGGTGACGCCGTGAAGGCAGCGATGCCGACAACTGGGCTTCGGGGCCGCGGCAGTGTCGCGTGTGCTCTGGCCCGCGAGTATCTGCTGCGGTTCGGCAGCGATGGCGTCACGGAACCGGTCCTGAACCACTACCTCGACCCGGGGCTCGAGCGACTCCGGCCGCCGACCCTAAACGGCGTGTATGAGCGCATGTTGGAATCCGCTCAGAACGCCAACATGCGCGCTGGCGTTGTGGGAGCGGCCATCGGCGGCGTCAGCGCACTTGGACCACTGCTTCTCGGCTTTGATCCAGCGGCCGTGAGTTGTGCCTTCCCAGGCGGATGGGAAGAGGTCTTGGACATCATCCAGGACAAGCTCTCCCCTCGCGGCAAAGTCCGGCGTACGCCGCGTAGCATCTGGCCGCTATACTGCCGTGCCATCCTCAGCGGAGCTGCCTTTCTCGCGCAGTTCTCAGATGCCGACGATTTCTACGCGTGGGTAGACGTCTTCGACCGTGACGATCGGATGCGGCCCGCGCTGCCCATGCTTCTCAGCTACGAGATCGACGGCTTCGGTTTCCCTCTGGCCTGCGATTTCTTGAAGGAGTTGGGCTACTTCAACTTCGGGAAGCCAGACGTCCACGTGAAGCAGATCCTGTCCGGCCTCGGTTTCACACCTTCTCGCGCGAGCGACTACGAGGCGTTCAAGGCGATCATCTCGGTCGCGCACGATGCTGCGCGAAGCCCATACCACGTGGACAAGCTCTTCTGGCTGGTAGGTAGCGGCTACTTCTACGATCACCCTGGCATCGGGCGGCATGGTCGGGTACGCACAGACAGGGCGGCATTCATCGCGTGGGCTCGCAGCTCAAGCGTGTTAACGCAGTCAGCCCAACGGCATGCAGCCGTCGACGCAAGAAGCGCGCCACGGCTGATGCCGGGCGCTAGGCTGAGAGGTTGAGCGTGAATCCACGCAAATTGCTAGAGAAGGCGCTATCGTCTCTTGCTAACCTTCGCTTTTCGGAGGCCTGCGCTCTCACGCGCGCCTTTGGATTTCATTTATCGCGAGTGAATGGGAGTCACCATATCTTCGCTCGGCAAAGCATCCCCGAACTCCTAAATCTCCAGGAGGTAGGAGGAAAAGCCAAGCCATACCAAATCAGACAGTTGCTTGCCCTTGTGGAACGATATAATCTGTCCTTGGGTGGTGACGAATGACGGACTACCATATAAACATTTTTTTTAGCGAAGAAGATGCCGGCTACATTGCAGATATTCCCGATCTTCCTCACTGCGCAGCTTTCGGCAAGACGCAGGAACAAGCTCTGGCCGAGGTTCTCAAAGCCAAGACGGCTTGGATCGAGGCTGCCAAAGCTGAAGGCAAGCCGATTCCTCCTCCATCCTTCAAGCCGGTCATTTATCAAGTATCCAAAGTTCCAGCCTAACTCTTATAAGGTCGTCAACCGGGCAGAGAACCATCACGAACGACATTGCCAGTGATAACAGTTTATGATATATTGTTATCATGATTCGAACACAGATTAGTCTCTCGGAAATGGAATATGACGCGGCCAGGCGTGAGGCTCGCCGCCTGGGAATCTCTATGGCCGA
>Ga0315279_10000566_pt1 | contig 72107 bp, 71 predicted proteins | sample YL17G06_20_MG_FD_203694 | JGI IMG/M metagenome (GOLD analysis project Ga0315279, IMG submission 203694) | Sediment microbial communities from Yellowstone Lake, YNP, Wyoming, USA - YL17G06_20 | ecosystem: Environmental > Aquatic > Freshwater > Lake > Sediment | place: USA: Wyoming | collected...
TAGGCGGACGACTATGCCTCGATTTCATCAACACGGTAGACTGCCGAAACAGTGACCACCCACGCGAAGTTCTCTCCACATACCCAAACCTCGTTTCATGGAGCCAACACGCCAATGTCCTAACCCAAAATGAAGCCAAAGACCTGCTCCGAGAAGCAGATATTCATCCCGCAGAAGCAAGAATAGTCCTTGAAAGGGCCATCACGACAAGAGAGGTGCTTCACCGGATTTTCTCCGCGATTGCCAAACATCGCTTGCCAGCAGTCAACGACACAGGCGTGCTGAACGCGGAAATGTCTATAGCGATGTCGCAGATGCACCTTAAGCCCGCAAGTCCCCCAAACCCTTGGACATACACTTTTGAAGAAAGAAAACTCGACCAGATGCTTTGGCCGATCATTCATTCAGCGAGTGAACTGCTGACCTCCGATAAGCTGGACAGAATCTGCGAGTGCCCAGGAGAAAACTGCGGCTGGCTATTCATCGACATGAGTCGAAATCGCAGTCGCAGATGGTGCGACATGAAAGACTGCGGCAATCGAGCCAAAGCTCGACGACATTATCAAACGACGCACGGCAATCGTTCATGATAGACCGCGTGCAGTATGGACAGCTTCCTGTACTCTAAGCCTCAAAAGGCTCATTGAAAGAAAGGCTTTTATTCTGCGGCAAACAATCCACGCCTCTGAGGCTTTGTTAGATGACGCTTGAATCGAGCAAGACGTTGGGAGGAGTAGGGGCAATATTGATGGTGGTTGCCCCACTTGCAAATGTCTACGCTGGCTTAATAGGTCTAATCGGCCTGATACTTGTGCTGATAGCCGTCAATGGCTTGGCAAACTACTACAAAGATCGGCGCATATTCAACAACGTGCTTTTCGGAGCCATTGCGACCATAGTAGGGGCAGTAATTGCCGTGGTAGTGATTGTAATAGCGGCGTTCGGCATGCTGGATGTCTTGGGCATTCATATCACAAATTGGACAGACTGGACTGCCCTTCAAAACTTCAACTGGCAAGGCTTCACAGACTGGAACGCACTCGCTCCCTATATCGCGGAAATAGTGGGAGCCGTGGTTATTCTCGTCGTATTCCTCGTCGTCGCAGCTATTTTCCTGAGAAGATCACTCAACACTCTCTCTGAAAAGACCGGCATCCACATGTTCGCCACGACTGGACTACTGGTACTGATTGGTGCTGCCCTGACAATAATTGGCATAGGTCTCATTCTGATATGGGTTTCCCTGATACTGCTGGCCATATCGTTCTTCGAAATGAGAACAGAGCCAACTCAACCCCAGACAACAACCACCCCCTCCTAACAAACATGCGATTTCGAAAAACTCAAAAGCTTCCCAACTCACCAAAAGAGAGGAAAATTGCTTGAAAATCTTGGTTGCATATGACTCCGTTTCCGTGAACAGAAACACAGAGAAAGTTGCAAAGGCGATGAGCGACGTCCTCAAAGAAAAAGGGTTTGACGTTGACTGTCTACATGTTAAAGACGTTGACCCAACAAGTGTGAAGAATTACGATTGCGTCTTAGCTGGGTCGCCCACGCAGGCATGGAGGGCAACTGAGCCTATTACGCAATTTCTCGACAAGTTTGCTAAAGACGAGTTTTCTGGAAAACTTGCCGCAGCATTTGACACACAGCTACAGAGCAGAATGAGCGGAAACGCGACAAAGGGGATAGAAAAGAAGCTCGAAAAACTCGGTTTCAAAATAGTTATGCCATCTTTGGTCAGCTACGTCGAAGGCAAGATGAATGAAATACACCTGAAAGAGGGAGAACTAGAGAAAGCGAAGAAATACACGGAGGACCTCGCAAAAGCCCTCCAACCATGAGCATGTGTGCACGCAGCAAAACCAGTCATACTGGATTCTCTTAACGTCCATATCAAACGCGCGACGCTATAAAATGGTTAATCGTTAGTTTATGTTCGGATTTTTCGCCACACACTGTATAGAGCAAGTAGCCCTCCAACTATTGGTAGAGATCCGACTGCTGCGGCGATCAAGAGGACATACGGTGATGAGCCGCCTATTCCCACAATGAGCTCCAGAGCGTGGTAGGTGAATTGTTGTGGAAGTGGAGAAGGGATGTACTGAGAATGAAGGTAAGGTGGGAAAAACCCGAAGATTATGCTGATTAAGGCGCCCAGGATGCTGCTTCTCAGCAGAATTAGAACGCCTCCAACCATTATGAGTAAGCCGCATAGGATGGATGTGTCGGACATAGAAGCGAAAACTGTGCTAACCTCGTCGGGTAGTAGTTGTAGCGTGCTCGGACGGAGAAGAAAGCGAACTGCATTTTCAAGAAGAATTAGCAGTATTCCGCTGGAGATGCATAGTAGGCTGCCGATGAGGTCAAGGCGGGGCAGTTTGGCCCAGTTTCTTATTCCAAGGTAATCCTTCACGGGAGGTCTCAATGCAAGGATTACAGCAACTGTTTCTGCAGCAACGAACGCAAAGTAGGAAAGCGCCACGTAGCCTGATTGTGTGACTGCCCCTGATTTCCATATGTAGTCCAGTAGAAAGAGGCTCATTGACATGATCAGGGCTGATTTGGCCAGAACCATCGTCCAACTCCATCTCCAACGGAGGAATACGCCAAGGCCAGAACGGAAGCCTGTGAGTAATAGGGCTCCAAAAAAGATGTATCCCCATAAACTGTCCATCCAGGTAAAAGGCCATTGCCCTGGCGCCAAGAAGAATAGGAAGATTAAAGCTGTCGTGCAGATTTCCAGCAACCCTAGGGCGAACGCTTCCTCAGGCATTTTCCTGAACGTCTTGATCTTGCGCCTCTCCATTTCCACCCACGTTTCTACTGGCTCAATGGATTGGAGAGCCTCTCTTCCTGCGTCTGTCAACCCATACAACCCATCCGCTCTGACTGCCACGAGTTCTCCGAGTTTCTTGAGGTGGAAGTCGAGGTTTCCGCTGCTGTCAATGCCCAGCTGTCTCTTCAGGGAAGCAAAGCTGGTAGGTTGCTTCTCAAGGATTTTGATAATTCTGATCCTTACAGGATGCGAGATCGCTTCGAAAAGCTCAGCAGAATCGACCATTGCAAATCAAGTGACCTTTCTTTGTTAACCTTATAGATAATTCTTGTCCCAAAAAACAGAAGCCGGTATTCAGCAGTTCTTGAGGGAGCATCGTCGATTAAAAATCAATGATCGTTGACTTGGTTGTCAAGGAGACAGGAGTTAACTATTGCGCGCGCATAATTGAAGACCAAGGTGAATTTAATGCGACGAGCAAAGAACGATAGGATGATATCAATACTCACTCTGTTCCTTTTTTCTTTAGTTGTTGTTGCGCCGTTTGCTGCTAACTTCAGCTTTTGCAGTGTGGCGTACGGGCATAGCTCAGCTGTTACATTTGACAGAGAGAAAGCACTGCAGTTTCTTGAGTCGCTTCACAATGATAGTGTGGGATTAGCCAGTGAGTACAATGGTTCAAAAACCTACTGGATACCCAACGACAATTTACTCCTTTTTCAAATGTTTAACATTTACGGTCATAACGAGACTAGAGACAAAATCGGAGATACTATAGATAACTACAGCAAGTATGTGGGTGAAGACTACGATGACGGTAACAACAGAATCGAAGTTCTTTTCAACAAAATAATCCCCTACCCACCCTACACAAGCACAGGATATTACTACTCACCGATCATCGCAGACGATATGAATCTGACCGCTAACCTGCTTCCCAATCCAAGCATGGAGAATGGTTCTCAGTTCCCAGATTATTGGTTTCACTCACCAAATATGATTGCGACACCTTGGTCATCAGATCACGCGCGATCGGGATTGAAAAGTATTGGGCTCAATGTAACTTCTGAAAACGCTGATTGGAGATCCAGCAGTTACATGATAGAACCTCTAGGAAACTACTTGGTCAGATGCTACGTGGAAGGCAACGTAATCGGTGGCAATTGGTCCATCCATCTTCAATGGCTCAACAGCTCACAACAGCTAATTGGAGAGAACAACACACAGATATGCCCCGGAGCCTATTCCAATTGGACACAACTAGTGTTGTTTAATTTTACTTGCCCATCCGAAGCTCGCTATGCAGATGTAAGATTCTTGACAGAAAACGGAACTGGCGAGTTGTATGCCGATGATTTTGAAGCGGAGAGAATAATCGATAGCGGTAGTTTCATCGTTAGAAATGACCGAAAATACATACAGATACCGGATTGGCAAAGCTATGCCGACTTGTTTGTGTACGGAATCATTGATGAATGGTGGCTCAACAACAGAACGAAAGCTCTCACAGATTTTGCAACATTGGTTAATACGATGTGCACGCCAGAAGGCGTAAACGACGGCAAATCTGGGGATGAATACCAAACTTACAAGGTTGCTTTGGTCCTGATCTGTAGCAAAATCCTGAACCAGAGCATTCCCTACAACTACACTCAGATACTTTGCCAAATGCAAATGTCAAATGGAGGATTTAGAACAGGTTACCTTCCCGGCATAATTCCAGATCCAAACGCAACAGAAAATGTTGAAACAACATGCCTAGCTCTCTACGCACTGAATGAGCCCCCAAAACCTTGGAGAACTATACCTGAATTTTCGTCTTTTATCGCTTTGCTAATATGCGTCAGCTTGCCAACAGTTATCATTTTGGCGAAGATGAGATCCGGCAGGGTGCACACCAAGAAGCGCGCGCTAGGATTTGAGCAATATGAGCACCATTGAAAGATACAGGTTTGCCCTGTACGTCGTTGCTGTCTTGGCGGAAATGCAAAACAAGAAGACAGCGCGCGCAGTTGAGCATTCCAAAAAACCTTCATAAGTGCGCGTTAGTCCTTTAGCATCTTAACTGACAGAACAGCGAAAATAGGCATCGCTACTATGGCAACTATGAAAGGGTATTGTGTTGACGTTGCGTACAGAAATCCTCCGACGTAGGGCGCAGCAAACGAGGCGAACATGCTCAACATCTGAGGAACGGCGATCCACCGGGCTCTGCATGACTCAGGTGCTGTGGGACCGACGATTGCGTTGAGCATAGACCAAGTTATGTAGGATCCGCCGTTGAAAACGAACGACACTGCAAGGATGGCGAAGTTGCCTGACCACAGCATCAGAACCATCGCCACGGCACCAAAGATCAAAGAAACGGCCAGAGGATACGATTTCCGTTTCATGTCTCCAAGCCTGCCGAGCAGGATCCCAAGCACCGCCGAACTAGCGAAGAGAATGGACCCCAAAACGCCTATCTCAAGATTCGTGGACTTGTAGACATCAGACAGGTACGTTGGAATGAAGTTTCTGAACATCATGATTACAAACATGAGCATGGCGAAGAAGACGGACATGGACAGCAGTTTCCGGTTCCTCACGAGCTTCAAGAATGAATACTCCTTTCCCGAACCGTTCTGCTCATGATTAGCGCGCTGGCTTTTTATAAATGAAAGCGTCAAACAGGCTGAACCGTAGAACATGAAAGCCAAGTAGAACACCGTTTTCATTCCAACCGTTCCGGCAAGAAAACCGCCCACTGCAGGGGAAAAGATGTAGCCTAACGACCATCCAGCCGACATTATCGTGAACGTTGACGTCAGCCTGCTCTTATCCGCCGAGGTTACTACGTACGCCGAGCTTGCCGGCTGTCCGAGCCAGAATCCCCACATAACCATTCCAGGAATCATCTGGATCCAGTTTCTGGCAAACGCAAAAATCAGGGGGGCAGGCAACCATGCGAGCCATCCGGCTATCATGATTTTCTTTCGGTCATATCTGTCTGCGAGCGTTCCCGATATCAGCAGCGTTAAAGCTGCCGCCAAGACTGTCAAGGCGTAGAGTATGCCGATTTGAATCGGATCCGCTCCTAGCACGTTGCGCATGTAGACAGGTAACAGGTAGGCGAAGAGGCCGTCGCCGAAGGAACCCACCACGTTGGTCGTGAAAATCAGCTTTAAGTCTCTGTTCAGCGCTAATCAGCCTCCGATGCAAGACCTTGCAGTACCGTTGTTCATATCGTTTTTCCAGAAAAAGGAAGTTTCTTGTCGAAGAGGTTCAACGCATCTGATCCGTTGCCAACATAGTCAACGTGCGCCTGACCTTACGGCTTCCTGCATATTGCCATGAAATGTTCGCTGATTCCTACGCTTGTCTCATGTGCACAAGTTTTCAAGTGTGTCTCCCACCAGATTTTCCAAGCTCTCGGGTATTTCTTGGCTAACCTGTTTGCCTCCTTTCGATGGCCGCTGGCCAGCCCTTCAAGTCCCACCATCTCCAGAACATCAAGCCCTCTCTTCTCAAGCGATTTCTTCAGCTCCTCAGGCTGATAAAAATGGCACGGTGCAAACCCGTAGCCGCCGTAGTAGTCTCCCGTGTCTCTGATTCTTGGAAAGATTTCGAGTTCTATTTCTTCAGGAAGGCGGATCAATTCATTGACCAGGACTGCGCTTCTCCCGATAACAGAAACGAAGACAGGTGAGCCTTTCTTCGAAACCCTAATCAGCTCATTGATTGCCTTTTCTCTTTTAACTTCGTCGACAATATGTGACAATGGCCCACCTAGACAGATAGTAGCATCAAAAACTTCGTTCTCGAAGACACTGAGATCATCAATTGAGGCTTGGATGATTCGACTCACTCTCTTCCGAACTCCCGACCTCTTGATCTGCTTTTTCGCAATTTCCAACATTTCAGGCGACAAGTCGACCAGAACAACGTCGTAACCCAATTTTCCAAGCTCAATCGTGTATCTCCCCGGACCACCACCCGCGTCCAAGATGAGACCTTTCCTCGGAAGGTATTTCCGCATAAAATACTTCGTAGTGTCGAATTCTAACCTACTGTAAACATCTCTGATAAGCCTTCTCCATTCTCTAATACCTTGCTCGGAATAGTATTTCTTGACAAGCGCTTCGGCCATGAAAATAGATTTGTTTGTTTGCGATAAAACTTTACCCCCAAACCCAAACATGAGGACTAAGAAAGATGGAAATGACAGGCTGCTAGTCATATAACGAACTTGCCGTTCTTGTAGAATAGCTTGCCATCTGCATAGATTTCTCCATCCTTCTTCATGTCTTTCAGAATATCCCAATGGATAGCTGACTCGTTCAATCCTCCACTCTCTGGAAAAGAAGTTCCAAGGGCTATGTGGATGGTTCCGCCAATCTTCTCATCGAAGAGCATGTTCTTTGTGAATCTGGTTATCCCGTAATTGGTTCCAATCGCAGCTTCTCCAATTCGCTCAGCTCCGTCAATTTGCAAAATTCGCTGCAAGAACTCATTCCCTCTAGTAGCTGAGGCTTCCACAACTTTTCCGGATTTGAAAATCAGTCTTATGTCCTCAACTTCTCTCTCAGAAAAAACCCCTGGGAGAGTGAACCTGACTGTGCCGTTTGCTGAATCTTCAATGGGACCTGTGAACACTTCGCCGTCTGGCATGTTCTCTTTTCCGCTACAGTTTACCCATTTTCTGCCTTTCACACTGAACTTCAGGTCAGTGTCCTCACCTAATACGTGCATTTCATCTATCTGGTTTAGAAAATGACAAACTTTTTCCTGCTGCTCGTGGATTTTCTTCCATTCTGCACCTGGGTCTTCCTTGTCAACCAGACAACTTTTGTAAACAAAGTCTTCATACTCCTCGAGAGACATAGCAGCCTCCTGTGCTTGAGCACTTATTGGGTACGGCAAGATAACGGACCTAAACTTCCCTTCAGAACTACGTTTCGTGAGAATTTCCGAACTCTCTCTTCCAGAAGCCCTACGTAACTGGATTTTTGAGGGGTCTATGTTCGTTAATCTTTTGGGGTTTGGTTGGCATTCTATGCGTATTTGAACATCCATGTTCTCGTCCATGAACTTTGCGAATGGTGAAACAAATTCTAATTGGTGTTCTTTTGCATGTTTGAAAAAAGTGTATGCAACATCGAGTTCTGGCTTGACATATGGGTATGCATCACTTAGTAAACATTCTCTGAATATCTCGTTGATTAGAGGAAAGGCCAATTCACTTCCTTGAATAACCACTTTTTCCTTAGGTTTCACGGCAACACTATAATGAACACAGAGCCTCGCAAGTTTCTCAACCCTTGAATCAACCATCCTGCTCACTGCCTGGAAGAATGAGATTAACCAATGAACATGTTTTTACGTTTTTGGGTTTGGGGATAAAACTTTACCTCAAAACCCAACACCACAACAACTATTTTGAGATCACGTTGACCCTGTCGACCAGTATCGGTGGAACGTATGCTTGGAACATTGTTGGTCGTGTTTCGCATCCTATCTCGACTATGTTTTTCAACGTTTGGAAAGCGTTGCCTGAAACCATCGTCTCCTTTAACGGGTATTTGATTTCGCCGTTTTCTATATAGCTTGCCTGCTTGGCTATTCCTGAGAACTCTCCGCTGTCAGATCGCACGTTTCCGCTGAACCGTCTCACGATTATGCCTTTGTCAACCTCAGCGATAATATCATCTAGCTTCTTTTTGCCAGTTTTTACGACAAAGTTTGACACATAAATGCCCGGAAGCATGTTATAACCTTCACGAAACGCATTGCCTGTCGACTTCCGCTCTTCCTTGTTCGCCGTGAACGAATTGTGCAAGAAGTTCTCAAGCTTCCCAGCTGTGATCACCTGCGTTTTCTGACAAGGTACTCCTTCAGCGTCAAAACGCGACGAACCAATACCCTCTGGCATCAAACCGTCATCAACTACCGTCAACTTTTTGGACGCAACTTTCTCGCCTAGCTTTCCAGCCCACAGGCTCCTATCTCTTTGGACGTTATCCGCGTTGATGCTGGCTACCACAGGCTGCAAAAGAATTTCCGCCGCAACATCACAGTCTAATAAGACTTTCCCAGTGAACGATGCTACGGCTTTCGGTCTAAGAGAAGCAACCGCTCTGTCCGCAGCAACCTTTCCGATCTGCTTCGGCGAGAAGTCCTTCAAAGATCTAGCGACGTCATACTCGATAGCCATGCTCGAAACCTCGCCCCTGTCCTTCGCCACACAGACTAGATAACCAGATAGCAAAGTTCCCTTGCCATCTGCTTCGACACCTTGCGAATTTGTGACTGCAGTCTCACTACTAACGGCCGAAAACTTCCCATCATCAATCGTTACCCGCTTGTCACAGTCTTTCGCCCAATCGTAAGCCTTCATCGCAAGCTTTAAAACATCATTGGCGTTCATGTCCGCAGTTTCAGCGTCAAAAGTCCCCGCAGGAGTTCTTGGAAGCTTCGCGACTGTCGGCAACGAAACCCATTCAGGATTTGGCAAGGAAACATTAGCCAGACTGTCGGCGGTACGGCATGTCTGCTCGAGGCTTTCCTTCGATAAAACCGACGTGAAAGCGAAACCGAGCTTCTTTTTCTTGATTACACGTATACCGATTCCACGCTGAGTCTTGATACGTTCGTTCTGGATTTCGGCTCTTTCAAGAACCACTTCGCTTGTTTGCACGCTTTGCGCAAAGGCTTCTGCCTCGTCTACGCCCAGTCTTTCACAATATTTGACTGCAAGTCTGGTGTTTTCGACTAGTCTCATCGCATCCCTCCTAGCAACAGCTTCGTCCTTAAGCTGCCACCGCCCATCCCAACGTAATTAATTTGTTCTTTGCCACACATGCCGGTGCGCATGATGAAATCCTTCCCAATGGCATCAGTGTTCTTCAAAACCTCAAAGGCGTTTCCGCTTATAGTGACCCCACGCAACGACTCACCGAATCGCCCTTTCTTTATCCTTATGGCTTCCTGGGTGCCGAACATAAACTCGCCCGTAAAGTCAGCCTGCCCAGACATTCCGCCCTTCAGGAAGAAGCCCTCCTTGATGTCTTCAGCTAGCTCTTCCAACGTGAATTTTCCTGGCTCAATGTACGTGTTCCTCATCCGTATGATGGGGTCAAACTCGAAGTTCCAAGCCCTAGCATTGCCCGTAGGTGCGACCTTAAAGTGCTCTGCCGTCTCACGAGAGTGTAAAAAGCTGCGTGCGACACCATTTTCGATGACTACAGTCTTCTGAGTTGGAGTGCCCTCATCGTCATACTTCATCGTGCCGAAACCATTTGGGAATCGCCCATCATCAACCAACGTGACCTTTTCTGAGGCTACTTTCTTCCCTATCTTGTCTGCTAGGAAACTGCCGCTATAGACCAAGTCTGCCTCAGAACAGTGACCCACTGCTTCATGCGCTAGCAGACCGACAATCTTATTCTCCAGAATCACTGGGTAGGTTCCGCCTGGCGCCATCTCGACCTTGACGAGCTTGGTTGCCCGCTCCGCGGCTGTTTTCCCTACATCAGCCAGTGGAGTCTTTTTCAGCACTTCAAGTCCACCTTGTTCTCCGACTCTATCAATTGCTGAAACGATCATGCCCTTTTCGCGAGCGATTGCCGTCACGATTCCCAGGCAGCGGACGATCCTCTGGGCGATTTCGGCGCCTTCCGAGCTTAGGAACAAGAGTTCATCGTCTATTATGTTCAGAACAACGGTGTCTGAGACTATACTCTTCGAAAAGGCTCGGACTTCTTTGTCCGTGTCGATGACCGAGCGAACTAGTTCTTGCTTATCTGCTTTGCGCGGGTCAATCTTCACGGAAGTTTCGTATTTGTCCTGGGCTGGTTTGATCTTTGCCAATATGACCTTGCGTTTTTTCTTGGCTTTCGAAGTCTTAGCCAAAGAATCAGCGTCCTTCAGCATTCTGTTTACATTGTCTTTTTCGACTATGGTGGTTGATGAGAATCCGAAGCTTCCATCCAGCAGGATTCGAGCGCAAACGCCTGCGATGCTTCCGCTGTTGAGTGTGTCGATTTTTCCGTCTTTCACAGAGACTGAAAACGTGTCTCGCTTGTGGTAACGCAACTCCACATAACCATGACTCTTCCTGAGGCTTTTCTCTAGCAAGTCCTTAAACATGAAAGGTGCATCCTCCTTTACTTATTGGCTTGTGATTTGCATAAAACTTTACCCCCCACCCAACGCAATCTTATATTTGTTGAATCGTAACTGTAGTGATGAGGTCTGCTGAATGGGAATCATTCAAAAGAAATGTTCAATTTGCGGAAAAGTCTTTACGACAATAGATAACAAAAACAAATATTGCAGTGTCCAATGCGCTGGAAAAGCAAATAAGAAAAAATAATGATGTCTCAAAAAAGATACAGCCACAATGCTGTTTCTGACCTACTTTTGCGAGAATTCGCATCGCAAAACCTACCGCTGAACTGAAAATCCTCACGTAATCACTGAACATCCTATTCACGAAAAACCTTTTCAGACACTTAATGGTACTTACATTGCGGTCTGATAACATGCCAACCACATCCATCGCTGACCCAATCCTGTCCCAAGCCAACGAGAAGGAAAAAGAACATGATTGGCTAGGTGCAGCTGAGACCTATTCGAAAGGACTTGACTCAACATCCGCACGGAATCTCTGGAGCCTAGGTGAACTCTACGAACGCTTAGGCTATGCCTTTCGCAGAGCCGCGATGCAGGCTGACGATGTAGACGAGTTCAGGGACAGAATGAACAAGGCCACTTCCAACTATGACAAGGCTCGAGAAACTTATGATAGGATCAGTGCCGATGAGACGACAGCGAAGGCCAAGAGTCTTCGATGCGATGCTGCTAAAGCATACGTTCAGTCTTGGTTGGCGTCTGACAATTCTGAAAAGAAGAAGTTGCTGGATGAATGTTGGAGGCTCGCAACAGCGAGTATGCAAGCATTGGAAAAAGCAGGGGAATTCGGTGAATTTGCAAGGACATACATCCAGCTTTCAGACACAGCCATTTTCCTATTCACTCGTGAGTTCGATTTCAAATCTCGCGAAAAGGTGATGCAAGAAGCAGTGGAGTCAGGCGAGAAGGCAATAAGATTCCTCTCAACATTGGGAGATGTTGCTGAGCTTGCAACGGCCTACGCAAGAACAGTTGTTTTTCTGGGGGTTTTCAGCTACTATTTACGAGATATCGATGATAGGGAGAAATATCTACAAGAGGGTCTCAGTTATTGGAACAAGGCCAAAGAGCTTTCTGAAGAAGTAGCGATGACCGAGTTTGTTTATCCTGTTTTTGGAGGCCAAGTTTTCTTCGGCTTGGAGGGCAGTGGCGAGGCGTTTGAGAACTATGAAAAAGCATTAAACTACGGCAGGAAGATGAATGACAAGTTCGTCATAGGTTGCGCGTCGGATTGGCTTGTATATCATACTGCATGGAAGCTTGAGGCGACCGATAATCCGGTTGAAATAAACTGTGCCATTGAAAAGTGCGTAAAATACGCAGAGGAATCAAGACGCGCGTTCAGCAAGATTTCCTTTGCAAGTCCCCGTGGCGATTATGCTTGGACGGAATCAATAGAAGTGATGCGTCTTATCTGGCTAGGTAGCCTTGAAACTGATTTGAAGAAAAAAAGAGACTTCGCTGAAAAGGCTTTTCTGTTATTTCAAAGCCAGCGGAAAATGTTCGAAGAATCAGGTTATCCAGAAATCATAATGAACTGGAATTCTGGCGCAGCCGTCCTTCGGCAAAGACTAGTCAAATTCGAAACAAACCTTGAAGATAAGAAAAGAGTTCTCGAAGAAGCTCTCGTTCACATCAATGAAAGTCTAAGAATCGCCGAGAAACTTGAACCCTTTCTCTACTGGAACATTGGTATCGCCCGAAGTTCGTTGGGCAACATAGAATATGAACTCGCAGACGTGACCGAAGACTCGGACAAGAAGAAGGCACTGCTTCGAAAATCCGTCACCGACAAAGAGAAGGCAACAGAACTATGCATCAAAGAACTTACGTACATGACGAAGACAGGCACAGGAACAGCTCTTTTCGCAACAGCAGGGGCACAGCAATACGGATATGCATACGCGCTTATCCACCTGTACGAGTTGACGGGCGACAAGGAGCAACTGAAAAGAGCCGCACAAAGTTATGACGCTTCCATTGGGTCCTATCAGAAGCTAGGCTTGGTGAGCAGAATAGCCGAGAATTGCTGGAGAAAAGCACAAGTCTATGACAAGCTTGGAGACTACTTAACCGCCTCCCAGAATTTTGACTGTGCAGCGCGCAATTACATTTCGGCCTTGGAGAAGTTCCCGCAGCTCAAGGACTTATACAACGATCATGCAATCTACATGCAAGCATGGAGTGAAATTGAAAAAGCAAGGTATCACCACCAGAGACAAGAATATAACATGGCAGAAGAACACTTCGACAAGGCCGCCAGTCTTCACAAATCGTTGAAAAGATGGAACTATCTCGCAGCAAACTATGCTGCTTGGGCAAAGCTCGATGACGCGGAAGAGCTGAGTAGAAAAGAGAACAGTGAAGAAGCACTTCAATCATTCGAAACAGCATCTACACTTTTCGAGGAAACCAGAAAGTCACTGGAGAACCAGCTGCCCATAATTGAGGACGTCGAGGAAAGAGAGATGGCAGCAGAAATGCTGAAGGCCACAGAACTGAGACATCAATATTGTGCAGCACGAGTCGCCGTCGAAGAAGCCAAAATCTTTGACAAGCAAGGGGATCACTTTTCAAGCTCCGAGAAATACAGTTCAGCAGCCGAAATCCTTGAAGGCATACAGGAGGTCGTAGAGGCTGAGCGGGAGAAGAAAGAGTTCAACCTTATCGCAACTCTCTCTCGAGCTTGGGCAAAGATGACGTTGGCTGAAGCTGAGGAATCCCCGAGTCTGTACGCAGATGCATCTCAACTCTTTGAGAAGGCTAAAGAATTGAGCTCCAACGAGAAAGCAAAGACGTTAGCACTAGGGCACAGTCGTTTCTGCAGAGCACTTGAGGCTGGAATGGGATTTTCTGACACAGGGGACGAAAAACTCCATGATATCGCGGTTCAGCAATTAGAAAGCGCTGCGAAATACTATGTGAAAGCGGGTTATCAGAGCGCTTCAGAATATGCCAAAGCGACCGAACTGCTTCTGGACGCTTACTCCAATATCAACTACGCCAAGAAAGAAGCTGATCCTGAGAAGAAAACAAAGCTCTTCGCGATGGCTGAAAAGATCCTGCAAACCTCGGCGGGCTCTTTCATGAAAGCTGAACATCCAGAGAAGAGAGAGCAGGTTCTGAGGCTTCTGGACAAAGTCAAAGAAGAACGAGAATTGGCTCTGTCCCTCAGTGAGGTACTGCACACCCCTACAATCGTTTCAGCAACCGCCGCGTTCAACACTCCAACTCCGAATCATGAGAACGCAGTGGGTCTAGAAAAGTTTGAGAACGCCAACATACAGGCAAACATCATAGCACGTCAAAGACGACTTAAGGTCGGTGAAAACCTAGAATTGGAGATAGAGCTTGTCAACGTAGGAAAAGGCCCGGCGCTCCTGATCAAAATCACCGAACTAATTCCAAAAGGCTTCGAACTGGCAGAAAAGCCTGAAGTCTATAGGGTGGAGGACAGCTACTTGAACATGAAGGGAAAACGAGTTGATCCTTTGAAGACCGAAGAAGTGAAGCTTACACTCAAGCCGAAAGTTCAAGGAGAATTCTCATTCAAGCCTACGGTTCTGTACCTTGATGAAAACGGACAGTACAAGTCGCATCAGCCTGAACCGCTAACTCTCACAGTCACAGAACTTGGAATCAAGGGCTGGATTAAAGGAGAAAGATGACCTGACAGCTAGTTTTGCGAAAATCATGTCAGCGCGCGTTGAGAATGCTGGCAGAAGTCAAATGGGAGTGCGTGTACCATTCTTGAGTTTTGTCCATAGTTTTCAACCGTCACTTTTCGCAAGACTCCATGCCTTCCAACGTACCTTCCACTGTGCGCGCACACAATGCAGTGTGATCCGTTCGAAGAAGCACAATTCATCAAACTAAATATGTCATGTCGACCAATCAGGACTCGGAGACGCGATCTTGGCTGAATGGACTGTTGACAAAATAATCCACTTTGGACCAGGAGACTTTGTCAAGAATGGGCAATCACACTTCGGATTCCACGACAGGAACGGAAACCACTACGCCATATCCCATCAAAAACACTTTCTAGGCCTCGTAGGAGAAAATGACAGACTCGAATGGACCGCAGCCGCTCATCAGATTTTTGAAGAGACACCCAACATCGCTGCAAACCTGAACTATCCCATGTACATCGACAACCTGCCCGACAACACCCTCATAGTCTCAAACTTCGGCGACGCCCACCTCTACCGCATAGACCTTGGAAGAAAGAAAGCTGAATTGTTCGCTGACGGCTCCAAGATAGGTATGAAAGACGCTGGGAACTGCGTCGTGGACAACGAAGGCCACGTCTGGGTGAACGAGGTCAAAGGCTGCAAGATCTGGAGGTTTGACAGCACGGGCAAGCCTGTATTGACACTCGGCGACGGCACACCGGGTTTCCAATCCGGCTCAACAGATTTTGGCAAAGCGAGATTCAGCTGGATCTACGACATAAGGAGAGGACCTGACGGCAACATCTACGTTCTAGACAGCAGGAACTTCGCAGTAAGAGTGATTGACCTGAAACATCGTACGGTCCATACGCTAGCAGGAACCCGGAAGCCAGGCTATGAAGGAGACAATGGAGATGCCCTGAACGCCACCTTCGGCAGTGACCCAGCAGAGCGATTCGACGGACCCATATCCTTGTCGCTCGACGAAGAAGGAAACATCTTCGTAGGAGACAGGCAGAATCACGTCGTAAGAATAATCCACAAAAAGTCAGGGACCATAAGAACGATTGCCGGAAACCACAACAGCGCCAAAGGCATAAGCAACAACCCAGAAGAGAAAGACCCGCTCAAGCTCAACCTCCCCGAAATAAGCAGCATGGATTACCACAATGGACAATTGTTCATCCCCACCGACCTTACACCCGAAGCGGGCGACTTGGCAGTACTCAGAAGGCCAGGGACTGGACGATGATAAGAGATTGCGTCATTTTGACTTGTAGACACGGATTTCTTTGTTAGCAAAAACACCAACAGAAAGCAAGATAGAGGCTGATCGGGTCGAGAGTCCATGTCTTGACCAACAGCACTTAGCGCCCACTGCTCGACCGTTTGAGCCTCAAAAAAAACACGGATTGAGTACTCAAACACAAGGACTCCCGAGTTAACATGCGCTGGCAACAACGCATTCAACTCCCACTTCAGTTTGAGTCTCAAAGAAATCACGGATTGAGTACTCAAACACAAGGACTCTGATTCCAACATGAGAAACCCAACATCGGCCCTTTTGCCGAGCATCAAACCATCGACGGACACATGCACGTAAGAAACGAACTCAACACCATTTCCAATCGCTTTGGAAACTCGCACGTGCGCTGCTACAACGTTGTTTATGGACAATCTTCTGTCGTCTTAGACTCTGGCTGTTAGCAGCATCTCAAGCAAAACATAGTATTGTCTCAGGAACTCAAGACCTTCTTTGCTGGCTCTGTAGAAAATCTTGCATTTTTGGATTTCAACTTCAAGGAAGCCTATTTCAGTCAGAGACCTCAGGTATTTCTTAAGTTGTTGGCAGTTGATGCTTGCGTGTTTCATGATGGAGAAGGGAGTGGCACTGTCAGCCTTCACGGCCTCCAGTACCAGACCTATGATTTCGAAATGACTCCTGTACTTCTTGTGCAGAGGCTGCAACGTGCTCAGACTATACTTCTTTCCAACTGGCAAGCACAGCAAATCTGCATTTCTCACACGGTTTGCCATGCTCTGCACCATGCTTACTTAGCTTCGTTGACAATATTAGACCTTGTTTCCATTGAATAAATTGAAAAGGGATCCGATGGGCATGTAGAGCTGTTGAAAACAAGGACTCCGGCGACGAAGCATTTATTATATTGTTTCAACTGAAAGTATTGAATAGGGCGGTGAGCTTGTCAGAGCCCAGATTGACGTCAAGTGAGATAAAGTTCTTACAGGAGGCCCTTAACGCGGATTACAAAATTAGCAGCATACGCTTGCGCGAGGGCGAACACCAGTTTGGTCTCGCCAAGGCAATAGCATCTTTTCAGCTGGAACTGTATTTTCCAGATGTCAAAGACATCATAAAGAGATTGTACGGAGAGGGGAAATCAGCCGACGTTCAGCTTGTACGAAAAGTCCAGACAATATTGAAGAAAATGGAAAAAAGCAACATAGTCAAGATCTTGCCAAAGAAGAAGCCTTGGGAACTGCAGAAATACGCCCTTTCAAGCTTCAAATTCCAAGATGTTGAAAAGAACATGACGGTGTTAGCAACGGATGAGCAAATCAAGCAGGCGCAGAATCTGCTGAACTCAGCGTCAAGTCGGCTTCAAGAAACCTCGGTAGACAAACTCGGAAACGTCAAAGTCAAAGTCTACACGTTTGCTCTCGCATTGATAGTTGTTGCATCGTACGCTACGATCGTCTGGGACGTTGTCCAGCCGGTAATTAGCCCCATCATTTTCATGTCTGCCTTTTTGATAGCAATCGCGAGTTCTGTTGTTCTAGGAAGGATGCTGTCAAGACATGATCTGCGTGCTCTCCCATGATGCCGGGTGGTTTGTATGTGTACTGAGACGAAACTGGTCGGATTGGAAAAAGCCATTTCAGTTCTGTGTATGATTTTGTGCTTGCTGTCAATATTATCATCTGGAGCCAAATTATCTGCGAACGCCGGCTTTGCAAGTGTAACTGTAAGCCCATCTGATTCAATTCAGGCAGCAATCAACAATGCAACAACAGGAGACACCATATTTGTTCGCGCGGGAACATACTACGAGAGTTTAGAAGTTAACAAGAGCGTCTCTCTAGTTGGCGAAGACAGAGACCAAACGATTGTTGATGGACAAAACAATCAGTTCATCATCAGCATAACGGCTGACCACGTTGATATCGAGGGTTTCACGATTCAAAGCGCTTTCAACCCCAATTACGGAATAAGCATGCTTGGTTCTAAAGGAGACGTCATAAGTTACAACATAGTAGAGAATTCTCAACAGGGAATCGCACTCACATCCTCCGGCAACAACACAATCTCGGGCAACGTAATAACAGGGAACACTCAATGGGGAATTGCACTCATATCCTCCAGCAACAACGTAGTCTCGGGCAACGTTATAACAGCGAACACTCAGGTCGGAGTTTTCGTTTACGCTTCGAACCGCAACCTATTCTCAGGGAACATGATTTCAGGTAACAACGGAGGGTTCAGCATCTCCTTCTCTGGTGGTAACGTGTTCTCAGGTAACACTCTTGTCAGTAACCATGCTGGGGAGGCTGTTTCGTCTAGTACTCTTAATACTTTTTACGACAATAACTTCTGCGACCCGATTCAGGTGGACGACGGTTTGAGAAACACATGGGACAATGGCGTTGAAGGCAATTACTGGAGCAACTATACTGGTCATGATCGTGGAGATGGAATAGGCAACGAAACCTATGACGTAGTTGTAGGGAACATAACTTCTAGTGTGACTGCGATGAACCTGGACCACCATCCTTTAATGGGAGGATTCTCCAGCTTCGACGCAACACTGGCAAGTGAAATGTACGAAATATCTACCATCAGCAATTCGACAGTCTCTGACTTCGAATTCATAGTTGGGACAGAAACAGGAAACAAGATAATAAAGTTCAACGTAACAGGCGCAGAAGGCACGGTTGGTTTTTCGCGCATTGCAATTCCCATACGGTTGATGAACACCTCAGTAATCGTACTCGTTGGTGAAAGAGAAATCATTCCGACTTGGCTGAATAGCCAAAACACCGCACTTAACTACCTATATTTGACGTACTCGCACAGTAACCAGACAATCCTGATAATCTCTTCCAAAACCCTGGATCTTTATAACCAACTTTTAGACAAGTTCCTCACGCTAAATGCAACGTATTATGGACTCCTCGGCAACTTCACCACGCAACTGCAAACAGACTTGTCCGGCCTGAACGGCACGTTTAATGGACTCCTCAGCAGCTACGCCAGTCTATTGGGAAATTACAGTAAACTTCAACAAAGCTACTTGGATTTAAACAATTCTTATCAAGAACATCTGTTTGATTACAGTCAAAACCTGGAAAACGTACGCAGTCTGATGTACATCTTTGCGGCCGCCACAGCGATTCTCATAGTAATCACCGTTTACTTCTCAAAACACGCACATTCGCGCCTAACCAAAGCTCCAGAAGAGAAAGACCGATTCTGAGCCAACCCAGTTCCACTATCCAACTCTAGGTTTGCACAACAGAAAGCTAAATAAAAGTTTAGCCTATTCGCATTTTGTCAGCTTCTAGAGTATGATGCGGTCGTAGTCTAGCCTGGCTAGGACATCGGCCTCCCACGCCGACGACCCGGGTTCAAATCCCGGCGACCGCACTGAAAGACGAGCACAGAGATCGGGTGCCAAGACCTACGCTTTGATACATGATTACAAGGACACGAACATGGCCTTAGCTTGTTGACGTCGTGCTAGCCAAGAACGAATTGTCTTCAGATTCCGTATCTGATTGGACTCAGCAAAGAGACCGCAAGTGTTGCAAGACAGTATATGATTGCATCGTTGCTGTGAAAATCATAACCCGTGCCTTTGGGCTGTTGAGTTTCGAGGCTTGTGTTTGAGTACTCAAACCGTGATTTCTTTGAGACTCAAAACGTTGTGCGTGCAGATGCTTTTGTGGTTGCCACAAGGATGTCGTGGTGAGAGGGTTGGGACGGGTTGGGGATGTTCTGTGCACGTTCCGAAGCGTGTTTGCTTGGGCGGCTGGAAAGGCTTTTCTGCGGTGTGGATGGGAACTGGGGGTTCTTGTGTTTTTTCAGAGGGTTCGCAGGAGTTCTTGGGTCGTTTTGACCTTTAAGAATACGTCTTTTGCGATTCTTATTACGGCGTCGTGGTTTTCTTTGGTGGTTCCTGTGCAGGCGTCCTCGACTAGGAGAACGTTGTATCCTGTGTCTCCGCCGTAGATTGTGGTTGCGAGGACGCATTGATCGGTTAGGAAGCCGGCTACGATGATGCTGTTGATGTCCATGTTCCTGAGGACGAAGTCTAGGTTGGTTCCTGTGAATGCTCCCCCGTTTGTTTTTGGAAAAATTAGTTCTCCTTCGGCGGGCTTCACTTCGTCTAGGAATCTTCCTTTTTCAGCGTCCATGGGCACGATGAAGTCGGCTTTTCTGTTTATCTTAGCTGTATGCCTGGGGTCGCTGGTCTGTGCCCCTAACTTAACGTGCATGATGTCATAGCCTTTCTTCCTGCATGCCAGCAGTATTCTTTGTGCGTTTTTCACGGCTTTGTTTATTCTTTCATCGTATTCTCGCAAGGCTTCCCTTACTTCTGTTTCAGGCAGCCCCGCGCCAACTGCTTCTCGAAGCAGCGGTTTTGAGCTCACGAGTTTTTGGAAGTCAATCAGAAGCAGAGCTGTCTTGCCTGGTTTTATCTCGAAGTCAGGGAGAGGCTTTGCCAAGGCTTTAAAGACGTCTTCCATGGTCAATTTTCCCATTTAATAACCTCAAATCTGATTCTTGGCTCACTCACTAGACGACGATTACAGTTGTGTATCGCACATATTTATGATTTAAAGGTCTGCACCCGCTCCGAGAATCCGTCTCCACACAGTTAATTAATCAGTGTGCGGGCTGACTTTGATGGGGACAAGGAATTCAAGGAGGTAAGGGAATGGCATTAAGCGCCTTTGATGACAAGTCGAATCCGCCGCGGGGTTATGACCTGGCGGCGACGCTCGGGAGTACGTTTGTGTTTTGGAACGAGTTGAAAAGACTCATAGCTTCGAGGTTTTCTCCTCTGTCAGAAGAATCGGGGTTCGCAAGCAAGAAAACGGGGTGGGGGCTGCGGTTGAAGCGGGAGAAGAGAACCGTTCTTTACATGACCCCTTGTGAAGGTTACTTCATGGCCTCTTTTGCCCTGGGTGAAAAAGCCGTGAAGGCTGCTCATGAGAGTGATTTGCCTGTTTCGGTCCTTCGGGTCATCGACGGTGCGAAGAAGTATGCCGAGGGCACGGGTGTGAGACTTGAAGTTAGAAGTGCCGAGGATGTGCGTAACGTGGAAAAGCTTGCCGTTATCAAGATGGCAAGCTAGCTCTCACTTCAACAGATGGCATGTATTTGGTCAGCAGCACGCGTTATGCCTTACTACGCCGAGATCCTCGACTCAGACAGCTGGTAATTACAGAACGCGTTCTCCTCATGTGCGTCGCCTTTTAAGGGGCTCCAATGATTTACTAGTTTTCAACAATGAAACGAGATGGTTATAATGACACGGCGAGTTAAAAGTAGAATGGTTTGGAATGGGAGAGATAGCAATAATGTCACTCACGGAACTGGACTCTTGGGCATAGTCCGCAGCATCTTGGGACTCAATCAGCGTATAAGCGGATCTACATCTTGCAACTCTTATGAAGACCCTCTTTCCATGTCATCAATAATGCGCGCTCAAGCTTTTAATAGATAGAAAACTGATTTGAACGCAAGTTGTTCATGTTTGTTTGAGGGGGTTTGAAGATGTTGGATAGACTGCGGGGATGCGTTGAGCACGGAGAAAAGTTGGGTGCAGAGTTTGTTGAGGCACGGTATGATGACCTTGTCTTGAGGACGTTGCAGCGTATCAACGATACTTGGAAAGACGTTGTTCTAAGATCTCGTGTGGGTGTAGGTATCGTTTGTTACTGTGATGGGAGTTCGGGTTATTCCTTCACGTCGAGCGAGGGGGAAGAGGACCTGAGGAAAACTGTGGAGCAATCGTTAAGAATGGCCAAGGCTTCTGCAAGAGCGGCGACGTTGAAACTTGGTTTTGACAAGAAGGCTCCTGTTAAGAGTCGTAAGAGCGATACGTATCCTGTTAAAATTCATCCGAGAATGAAAGGGTTGGACCACAAGACCGAGTTAGTCAACAGAGCAGTGAAGACTGCCCAGGAATTCGGTAAGAATGTAAGTAATGTTACGGGGTGGTATGGAGAGTTGTATGGGCAGAAACTCTTCACTAACAGCGAAGGGTCAATTGTCGATTGGAATTTCGAAATCGTCGATTTGCGGTGTTTGGTCGTTTCAAAGACGTCGATTGGAGAACTCGTCACCGGTTATGAGCAAGTTGGCGGCACTGCTGGTCTGGAGGTTTTCCAGAAGAAGGGGTCAACGCCCGAAGACATAGGCAAAGCAGCAGCAACGCAGGCAGCTGAACAGTTGAAAGCAAAGAGCTGTCCAGCAGGGAAGTTCAGAGCGCTCATCGAGAACAAGTTGGGGGGAGTTTTGGCCCACGAGTCTTTTGGGCATCTCAGTGAAGGCGACTTTGTCGTCATCGGTGGGTCTCCACTTGCAGGAAAGATTGGAAAGAGATTGGGCACCGAGCATGCGACCATAGTGGACCATGGAACGCCAGACGTAGGAAGGTTTGGTGGGCTCTGGGTTCCATTCGATGATCAGGGAATCGAGGCGCACAAAACTGTGGTTCTGAACAAAGGAATCTTCAAACACTACCTACATAACAGGGGAACTGCACAACGGCTGCATGAAGACCCAACCGGAAACTGCCGAGCGGTGCATTTTGGCTTCATGCCCATACCAAGGATGACGAATACATACTTTGCGCCGGGCGACCTCAACAAAGATGAAGCTCTCGAACTTCTGGGCACAGGCGTATATGCTATTCAGAGTTCAGGTGGCCAAGTTGAAGATGATGGCAGTTTCGTGTTCAAAGCAATAAGGGGATACTGGGTGAAGAACGGCAAGATACAGGAGCCCCTTCGTGAAGTCGCGCTATCAGGCAACATTCTGGAGTTGCTCACGAAGATTGAGGGCGCAACCAAGGAACTTCGCATAGAGTCAGGATACTTCGGCGGATGTGGAAAAGCTGGACAAGCACCCTTGCCAGTCGGTTTGGGTAGCCCGGAATTGGTCATAGGAGAAGTGACCTTCGGAGGAAAAGCAGACTAGGAGAACAGGAGAATGAAGCAGAAGATGGATTATGAAAATTTGAAGGGCGAGTTGCTTTCTGTTCTTGATTCAGGTTTGAAGTCGGCGATAAAGAAGGATCGAGAGGCTGAGTTTGAAATTTACGTTTTCTACAAGCATAACACGAGAGTGGATGTTAAGCAAGGTGTTGTCGAAGCCACCGACGGCCTTGTCGAAGGAAACGCTGTGCGGGTCGCCAAACGCAAAAGCGTAAGCTTTGCCTCAAGCAGCGGAATATCCGTGGACAGGATAGAACACAGTTTGGACGAGGCCATCTCAAGCCTGAAGGCGGTCTCAGTTAAGGATGAACGATTTAGAGGGTTCTGCGAGCCGTTGAAACCGGGCAGAGAAGGTGTTTTTTCAAGCGAAATCCTGAGTCTGAGCAAAGACCAGCTCATAGAATACGCGGACGATCTTGTCAAAGAAGCTAGAGAGTCTGATCCGAGAGTGTTGTATGCGATATGCAGTTGTTCGGCAGATTGGGGAGGGTTTGCAGTTGGAAACACGCTTGGGCTTCAGCAAGCATCGAGGTCTGCTTCGAATGCTTGTCAGGTCTATTGTGTGGCCGTGAAGGGTGAGGAGCGACGAACAGGCAATGAGTATGACATTTCTCGGGAACGTGTGATCAAGTCTGAAGGTTTGGGTGAAAGTGCTGCAAAACAAGCGGTTGCTTTGCTTGATGCAAAGAAGCTTGGCGAGACAAAGGTCCTGCCCACGGTTTGGGTACCGATTACGGCGGCCTCTTACCTTTTTGCCAGCCTTGGACAGTCTGCGAGCGGCAGAGCAGTAGTTGAAGGACTGTCACCATTGTCAGACAAGTTGGGGAAAAATGTTGCTCATCCAGAATTAACGGTCATCGATGACGGACAGGAGCCCACAAGTCTGAGCACAGAAGCCGTCGACGCAGAGGGCTATCCACAGAAGAGGAAACCTTTGGTCGAGAAGGGAGTCCTTAAGAATTTCATGTTTGACACATACTATGGACGAATCTACGGTGCAGAATCAACTGGCAACTGCTCACGAGGAGGACTCTTCGGTTCCAGTCTAGCTTACGAGAGCCAACTGTCAATTCAACCATGCTACATGAAAGTCGCAGCAGGAAAGAGAAACATGGAGAACATAATCAGGTCGATAGATGGGAAAGCGATCCTGATAGTCGACGTACCTATTGGAATATTCCATAGCGATGTGGCCACTGGCGAGTTCTCAGCCGTTGCCCAATCCGTTTTCCTCATTGAAAAAGGGGAAAAGAAACATCCACTTCAGCCAGTTTCCGTGGCCGGCAATTTCTACAAGGGACTCAAGCAACTGAGCGAGATCGGCAACGACTCACAAAGGACACCGTTCTCAGTTGAGACTCCAACACTCGTCTTCGACGGCTTTACCATTGTAGGGTGAGAAAACATGAGGAACTATTTGGAGTCTCCAAATCTTTCAGGTATTTGACAAAGCCGGGAAAGCCATCTCAGTCGACAGGATGGAATTTGAACTCTATCTCTCTTGGCGATAGTTCCCCAATCTCCTGCAAAGCGTCTTCCTTATGTCTGGAGAGTCTAAAGACTGGTGTGTTGATTGTAACACGATTGGCAGTAGCGCCGGCCAATCTCCAAGTCTAGATAGAACGCACTGTAATATATGAGGTCCGTAGTAGAATCGATCAGGCACAGACGAATTTGGAGACGTGGCTGAATGAGTAAGGTTAGAATTCCTCTCTATCACGTTGACGCTTTCACCAAGGAACCCTTTAAGGGTAATCCTGCGGCTGTGTGCTTTCTGGAACAGCCCTGCAAAGACAATGTACTCGGAGCCATCGCAGCAGAGATGAACTTGTCCGAAACTGCCTTCCCACGGAAACTTGCGAAATCTGACAAAGACCAACAATTCTTTTCTCTTCGATGGTTTACGCCGAAGACTGAAGTAGATCTTTGTGGCCATGCAACCCTCGCAACCGCCGCAGTCCTGTTCTATGAAATTGGAATCCCAGCACCTGAAGTGTCCTTTGAGACGAGAAGTGGAACGTTGACCGCAAGGCTTGAAGACGGCGGAATCCTCTTAAACCTTCCAAGCTATGAGACGACGCCCGCCAGCCCAAGCCGCAATTTTCTGGAAGCAGTAGGCATCAACGATTTCATAAGTGCGCACTCCTCAGAGAAGACAAGAGACCTTCTGATTCTTTTGGAGAACGAAGAGACTCTTATGAACTTGAAGCCGGACTTCGAACGTATGAAATCCTTTGGAACAAAAGAGAAAATAGAGGGGGTCATCGTAACCTCGAAAGGACATACACCGTATGATTTTGTTTCACGATTCTTTGCTCCCTGCCTCGGGATAGACGAAGACCCCGTAACTGGAGCAGCACACACGGTGCTGGGTCCTTTCTGGTCGAAGAAACTGGGGAAAAAGGAAATGCTGGCTTACCAGGCGTCACGAAGGGGAGGCGAACTCACTGTGAAGATTCTTTCGCCTGACAGAGTCGGGTTGATTGGCAATGCAGTCATCGTTTCCAAGGGGGAGCTTTATCTGCCACAACACAGTTTAAGTTGAACACATACTGACTAGTTCTGCTTCAGTGCATGGTTATTTCGTTCTGTATCTGTTTTTTTCAGAGAAGAAATCCATTACTCTACACTTTTTCAGGAATTTCGCACTGTGTTTTGCTTGGGCAGGAATTGCATATTCATCGCCTTTCTCACAGACTCGCGTTTCACCATTGATAGTCAGTTCCATTTTCCCCTTTATCATAATCCCCCATTGAACATAAGGGTGACAATGTTCTGGCACTTGGGCATAAGGTTCCATTTCGAAGAAAACCAACTGATGATGCTCCCCCTGTAAGACCCAAGCTCTAATGCCTTTCAACTGGATGTCTGCTTCTGGCAATCGCTTTATGACTTCAGGATATTCTATTGCCCGTTCGCCCCTCAGATTATTCAAGCATCTCGCCCTGCGCCGCTATTCTGTGGTCTTGCCATCGAATTCTTCTGGTCTCGCCACCGCGTCCGCCTTCGTCTTACGCACTGTACCATCTTGGTGTTCAGGTGGCGAGTATATCGTGTACAGCTTAAGTTCAGTGGTCTTCGAGGTATTCATCACGTTGTGCCTCGCACCAGCAGGCACTATGACCGCGTCACCATCAGTGACCTTTTGCTTGATGCCGTCTATGGAGACTGTTCCCTCACCTTTCTCGAACCTGAAGAACTGGTCGATTGTCCTATGCACCTCTTCACCTATTTCCTCGCCAGGTTTGAGGTTCATCAGTACAAGCTGACTGTTCTTGCCTGTGTAGAGAACGCGCCGGAAATTACTATTGCCCAAAGTGTCTTTCTCGATATTAGACTTGAAACCTTTCATATGTGACACCATACTTACGATTCAGTAGTCCTTTATTTAAGAGTTCACCACTTAGCATGCGCCAAAGAGATTGATACTAGAATTAAGGTAAGCAGAACGCTCACGCGCGCGCTCTCTCGACAGATTTTCCACCAATCCAAAACTGCGAAGTATCCTAGCACGCACAGTCAGGACATTCCAGTGGAATTCTATGCATGGAAACTAATCTCAGATTCCTTTTCTTACAGAAGCTAAGCAACCAATATTTGTCTCTTGGTTACAAATGGACATTTCCAAGCAAGAGTAAGAGTATATCATCTAATTCTCAAACAACGATCTCTTGATTTAAGCTCTGATCTGGTGGATCTACTACATTATGTCCTTGAGTATGATATTACAGGTTAGGAGAGGTTTTTTTGTTTCTCTGATTTTCAAACGTTTAAACCTAGTAAGACCTGTGCTTTATCAATGAAAATCATCTTGCTGGATCAGGGCTTCTGTTTGTGAGGAGAAGAGTAGAGGGAGAAAGGAGAAGGGAATTCTGCTCTTTCCTCACCTATGAAGAACTATTGAGATAACGTGTTCTTTATTCTATGCATTTGTACAACTGTTCTAGACTATAGAACAGACTATCCTCCTTCAGCTTGTGATTCTCTTCTCTATGCATAGACTAATCGCACTTCGATGAAAAACTTCTAGGGACTCCACAGAAAGAAATATTCATTCAGATGCCATGACATGTTGCAGATGTGGTTGCTTTGAAGATTAGGGCAGTCCTGTTTGACCTGGGTAATACTTTGGTCAAAACTTGGATACCTGAAGTAACATACCAGAAGGTTTTGGCTTCTCTGGGAATCAACAGGTCAATTGAAGAGATAAAGGAGGCACTCTCAAAAACAGAGGATGAATTCAAAGAATCTAACTGTAGATCTATGTATGGCAAAGTCAATTACATAGAATACTGGGAAAAATGGGACTCACAGGTTCTCAAAAACCTGAAGATCTTTGATGAGTGCTTTGCCAAAGAGATTCTGAAAAAGTGGTTTGACTATGCAGATTGTGTGACTTATCCTGATACAAAGGAAACTCTTGCTAGACTGAAGCAAATGGGCTTAAAATTAGGTCTAATTTCAACTGGATACGAAGAAGACATCACTGCAATATTTGAAAGAGCAAATCTAGAGAAAGGATTCTTTGACATCATTATTGGAGCAAACACAATAAAGAAAGAAAAACCTCATCCTGACGTTTTCAAATATGCTCTCAAAAAATTGAAAGTCAAGCCAGAAGAAACTCTCTTTGTCGGAGACCACATCGACAATGACTACAAAGGAGCAACAGCAGTTGGAATTTACGCACTCCTCATTCAAAGAGAAAACAGAAGTCTAGACAACATATCTGACTTCAAGAGGATCGGCAGCCTTGAAGAGATCTGCAAATTCATAGATTGAAGAACCCGAATGATTTATGATGATCTTGAACTGCACTCTAAACCTCTAGGGACTCCCTGAAATTATTGTGAAAAAAGATATTGAGATCTGTCTTGGCGTTCTACGGTTCTTTGAAAATGTTTATTAAATCTTAATATATATGTGAGGACTTGACGAAAGATGAAAAACGAACAAAAAGATGCCAGTATCAATGATCAGTTATCCTGTGCAACAGTATCTGCACATGTCGTGGAGCAAAATATTGCACAAATGCTACACGCAAAATACTTGAAAGACATAACGGCACAACAGAAGAAAAAGGATGCAAGCAAACCCATCTACCTAGTTCGATATGAATAGCCCAAGTTCAACATACTCTATGCACGTAATTTACGAAACTACGATAAAAAATCTCTAGAGACTCCCTGAAATCTCCATTCATTCAAGGAAAGAGCCAAGCTTGGTGAAAAACCCTAAACGCTTTCTCATGTTCCTCTTTCAGCTTGACTGGAGCCTTTGTACGGCATGGCTTAAACTACGCTAGATTTGTTACTCGTTGATGATATTGCCGAAATTGAATCAGAACCGTCTAACCAAACGGTCGATAGTCGCGTCTTTTTCCAATGTAATCGCCGAGCAGTGCCCCCACTGTTATGGCGGTTACGAAGGTAAGCAGAAGCGAAGGCCCTGGGCCTAGGTAGAGTATCAGAGTCTTTCCAAAGACGCCCAACATTACTCCTGCTATAAGTGTGCCTATTCCGCATGCACCAAGCAAAACCCATACAGTTCTCCACACTTTGAGGGAATTTGTCTTCCGTATGTAATATGCAAAGGCTATGGCCACGCTAGTGATAATGACATATTTCAGAATTTCTGCCAGCGCCGTTACTCCCTGAAGAAACAGCGCACCAAGCACTACTAATATCGCAGCAAAGGGCAACAGTACAAAAATAAGCCAGTAACTTCGAATGCTCCTCTTCCACCATCTCGGCTTCCTATAATCATCCACTCTGGGAACACCCCCTAACACATATCAGTAATGCCTACACTAAAGATGAACTCGACTTAAATAGATACTTCAATGTTGTTGCGCTGCAATTGATTCATGGAAGCAATGATGTCATCACCCGACTTGTTACAGGGTGAAGCGTCACCCGATGATAGACCAGAACCCTTTTTCTGTTATTTCCATGGGTTTTCACTCATTTTTGAACCCCCAGTTTGTCTTCTGTTGCTGTGCTGATTTAAGATTAGCTGTCTTTGATGCGTTGCGGAAAAGTTGTAGCTGAATCAGATGTCAACACAGGCAAGGGTAGAGTTTTATTCCAAAACTAGGGAAGAAGCAACTGTGAATCAATAGCAAAGTGATTTAAGCTAAGAACAAGAAATATAGCCTTTTAGTTTCTAAATTGGAGGGAGGTGATTGTTTGGGAAAGGTGACGAAGAGCATTGAAATTGAAGCGTCTCCTGAAAAGGTATTCGCTTTCATCCTTGACAGTAAGAAACTTAATGAGACAAGTAAAGGAAACTTGGAAATGGAACCGACCTCTAAGGAACCTGTCGGAGTTGGTTCAACTTCGCATTGGGTTGCAACGGCGGGCGGGAACCAGCAAGAATGGGACATGGAGGTTACTGAGTTTGTGAAAAACAAGAAGATGGTCGCAAGAACCATAGGCGCAAGCAAATTCAAGTCGACACTGTTATTTACCCTCGAACCCACAGCCAAGGGAACTAAGTTGACATATTCCTATGACTATGAACTTCCATACTCTGTCTTAGGCAAATTAATTGACAAGTTAAAGGTCGGCAAGGACATAGAGAAGAATATAGGCGCAATGATGGAAAACATAAAGAAGGCTCTTGAGACGTAATTGAAAAGTCAAACGAAAGGATGCGAACATCCTTTCTTTATTCTTTGTTTTGGACAGTTTGACCCTCTAAGCCGTTGATTTTAGCGTTTTTCTGTTCTACGCCTTCGACATAATGTTGATAGCTAGTTAGACAATGACTAGCCATTCCTTTCCCTCTTTTTCTCATAGGGCTCTGTTAATTCTTAGTGGCATATTACAGAAAAGGGCTCTGGTAACAAGTTATTCACATTATTCATGCTTTGGTGTTCATTTTCAATGAAAAACAATCAAAAAAGTAGGTGAAACTTCGTTGTCCTATGATTTTAAATAGAAGTTATAACAAACATGCCAAAATACAACTATAAGGGAGGTGGCTTGAGTGGCTAGATTTTTCGCCATTTGGCGCATCGATCCGTCAGCACCATGGCCTACAGACCCTTCTAAGCTCTTAGAAATGGAAGAGATGATGTGGGCAAGCATAGATGGACTGATGAAGAAGGGCGAGATTGAAGAGTTTGGGGCTTTCCCAGATGGATACTCTGGATACATAATCAGCAAAGGGGAAACTGTAGATGTCTATAGAAACGTGAGCATGTTCCATCCTTACATTTGCTTTGATATACATGAGATCATATCACTAGAGAAACAAAAAGAAGTTTTAAGAGCAATTCGAAAAGCTCAAATCGCAGCAATGAAGAAGTAAGCCTTCATTCCCTTAGACCACATTCTTCTTTTTTCTTTAGTTTTTAGTTCGTTAGTCTTTAGGTTTTAGTCTCTGCATGGCTTTAGTATATCATTGAAAAGTAAGAGCATGGCAGACCTAGAGCATGGTAAATTTAGCTACTCAATCAGTCCTTAGACAAAGGATAATCACACTCAATCTATTACACACAAACAGTAGTCTAAATACTTGAATCCGTGATTTAAGTACTATTTCTGAAAATATGGCGGGCGGGGTGGGATTTGAACCCACGACCACCAACTTAGGAGGCTGGTGCTCTATCCGTGGAAACCAGAATAATACCCACGACCACCAGAATAGTCAAGTCTCCAATCCGTGCTGAGCTACCCGCCCTATACATCCAACAACTACCGAGTATAGAAAACTTACTCCTACACCTAGAGGGAAAAGGAAGAAGCGAGAACACAAGAACTGCTTATGAAAAGAACCTCAAAGCACTAGCAATCAGAGCAGACCTCAAAGACACTAAAGCCGTGGAGCTAGTCATAGCCCGATACAAGAAAAAGAACGGCAGACCCATAACTAACAACTACAAATCGAAACTATGCGACCATTACGCAACATACTGCAAATTCTATAAAATCGCATGGGAAAAGCCAATCTACACACCCGAACCCACAACCATACAACCACCAACACAAGAAAAGATTTCAATGCTAATCTCATCCGCAAGACTAGAACTATCCATCAAACTAGACATATCAGCACAAACAGGACTCAGACCTTGCGAGATACAGGGAGACAAAGGACTACAAGCCAACAATATACACCCAGACCAAAACACCATAACAGCAAGAATAACAAAAGGATGCAACCCACGCCCGCCCCTACCGATAACAAAAGAACTAACCGCAAGATTACTAGACTACATAACGAAACACAACGTAAAACCCAACGAAATCCTCTTTGAAGGAAAAGCAAAAAACTACGGTCAAGACTACCGAGTATTCCGAAACAGACTAGCCAAAAAACTCCAAGACCCCACACTCCGAACCATACGCCTTTACGACCTAAGACACGCATACGCAACCAAACAACTACGCAGAACACAAAACGCTGAAATCGTCAGACAACTAATGGGTCACAAAAAACTAGACACCACACAGAAATATCTACACCTACTCGCAGGAAACAACGGAGAATGGATAATCGAAGGAACAACAGACACCAAACGAGCCAAAGAACTACTCGCTTCAGACTTCACATACCAACTAACAACACCAGACGGAACAATGCTCTTCAAAAAACCGAAATAAAAGGTGAACACAAAACACAAACAACCCTTTTTCTATTCAGTATCATGCATTACCATTATGTCGCGCTCGCACAACGCTCGCGCTCCTCCAGCGCGCGCAAATCTTATTAGCGCGCGCGATATTCAGAAAACCCAAATAGCTCCCCCTTTCTTAACACGCACACAAAAACAAACAAAACATACTGCTCGCAAGCCTTCGGCTAGCTCGCACGTTCCAAGCACCCGATACGCCAAAGCGCGCTATTCCATTTCAAAGAGCATGCTTTTCTCTTGTCTTGGTTTCCTTCAATTTCAAGATCGGCGGGATCTGCAGGAGCCACGGCAATGCGGCCACAATAAACGGCACGGCAACCCATGCCTGCGTCTCCCAAAGCCACGTGCTAATGAAAGGCCCAAAAAAAGCTCCCGCACCCGTGACCGCGTTAACAAATCCCATAACCTTCGCCCGCCTCTTCTCATGCACCAACTCCATCAACCAAGCCTGATACGCAGGCGCAGCCACATTCCCAAAAGCCACTAACCCCGCAGAAACAACGATAAACTCTGCAACCGACCCCGTAAACGCCAAACCAACAACAAACAGCGCCCCCAACAAACTGAAAAGCATCAACGGCTTCCGCCCAAACCTATCCGTTAACCATCCACCAGGAACCTGAACAAGCGCCGTTGCCAAACCCCAACCCAACGAAAACACCAGCCCCAACGCAGTCGCATCAGCATTCAGCCTATAGATCGGAAAATCTCTGATCAACGGCCCCAACAAACCATTCGCCAAACCCGAAAGTACACCGACAGCCCCGAAAAACAGTAGCACGCTACGAAAAGGCATGAGACCATTCTCAGCGCTTTCACGTTCCGAAACCTTATCCCCAGAAGTCACCCCACCGCTAATGCCAACAAGCCCTAAAGAAGCAATAAGCCCGACAACCGCCACCAAAGAACCGACCATAAACGGAAACCTCAACCCCACACTGTCAACCAAAAAACCCCCAACTAACGGCGCAGGAACTGTACTCCCCATCCAGAACAAGTTAAAACGACCAAACGCTTTGCCCCTCGAACTCAACTTGCTCAGATCCGCCACAAACGCCGTGAAAGCCGGCTGAAACAAAGAGATCGCAAACATATGCACAAAATACACAGCTACAACAAAAAACACGTTGGGCACAACCACATAAACAAACAAACTAGGCGCCAAAACCACACACGCCAAACCAATCGTACGTTTCCTACCCACTCGATCCGCCAAAAAACCACCAGCAAAATTCCCCAAAATCATTGCCACGCTACTCACAGACACCAAGATCCCGATAAAAGCCGCCGTAGCTGACGGCGTCACCGCAAGAGCCTTCACAAGAAAAATGACAGCCGACCCCGACACCATCGCACTCGCAAAAGTTGTAAAAAACACTATAACTAACAATAAGACAAAATCACGGGACCAATAACCAGTTGGCACTTCCTCTTTCATATGCCCCAAATCCAAAACAACAAACAACAATGTCCGATCAATTCTTAAGTCATTCGGAAACCCGCAAGCACATTGCTGCTATATAGAAACAGAAATAACACGCGCTACGCGCGCGCAGGAAACAGTGGAGAATGGATAGTCGAAGGAACAACAGACGAAAAGCGAGCCGAAGAACTACTCGCAACAGACTTCATTTACCAACTAACAACATCAGACGGAACGATGCTTTTCAAAAAAGCAAAATAAACCCTCTTGTTCTATTCAGCATCGTGCTTAACCATTATGTCGCACTCAGCTCCGCTTCGTGCTCCAACCCACAAAAACTCAAAACAACAATTAGCGCACGTTTATCATCTAAGGATAAAACTTTACCCCAACCAACATGAAAAGACCAACTGCGTTTGAACAGAAGATTCTTAATAAAGAGTTATATCTCAGGGAGAACGCATAACTTTGGTGACTGAGTGACCTCCAAAGACGAGCAACAAACTGGCAGTGAAGAAGCCAAGGGAAGGCGTGGACGGAAAGCTGGTGCCATCCTTTTCCCAAGAAATTCCCTCAACGAGGCTCTGCAAGTACCACAGGTGATATGGGAGAAGAACGCAGGAAACCCTTTTCCATTACTTGACATAGCCTCAAAATTGGAGCGTTCACCTACGAGCAGCTCCTTCATGGAGTTAGTTAGGTCGTCGCAGAGATATGGGTTGACGAACGAGTCTTTTACCCAAGACCTCACAAAAACCATTTCCCTAACATCAGTAGGAAATTCTATAGTTGCGCCTACTCCTGACGAAGACACCAACGCACTGAAACGTAAAGCACTTGAAACGCCAGATGTCTTTCAAAAGGTATTGGCTTCGCTTAACGGCAAAATCATTCCTCCTCCTGACGTGTTCAAGAACATGCTCATCAGGAACTACCAACTAGACAAAGTTGATGCAGAGGTTTGTTATCAAATTCTAATGCAAAACATAGACGAACTTGGGCTTTCTGAAGATATCCAAGGCAAAAAATACCTTAGAGTGGATAGGTTGGGTACATTCATAAAAACCGCAGCCGAAACAGCAGGCGAAAAAGATGAAGGCGCTTTGGAAGTCTTAGAAAAAGAGATACTGGAAAAACAGCCCCTTCCCATCGTCCAAGAGAAAATTCCTTGGGTATTCATTTCTCACAGCAAGAACAAGAAAATATTAGAGCAGATAAAACAGGTGCTTTCGTTTGGCAATTTCAACTTTGAAATAGCTGAAGAACGAGAGACAACGGCTATTCCCCTTTCTGACAAAGTGTTCGGTGAGATGAAAAAATGTAATTGTGCAATAATAAACATCAGCGCAGATGAGGAAAAAAAACAGGGCGAAACCTACGGAATAAATGAGAATGTTCTCATCGAAATAGGTGGAGCCTTCCTACATTATGAAAAGAGGGTCATCCTAATAATAGACAAGAAGCTGAAGGAAATTCTGCCAAGCATTCTTCAAGGGATAACAGCTATCTTCTATGAAGGGAACGAGCTGTCGTGGAACGATGGAATGAGCCTTCAAAAGGCGCTTACTGAGTTTCGCGGAACTCTTTGATTAGAATATCTATCTGCAGGTTTATCATAATGTGTTCAGATATCGTGTCTCACAAAAAATAATCTCAGTAGCGTGAAGATATGAAAGACAAGTACTATCCACCTTGTTTCGAAGGAGACGGTTTTAGTTGCCCCCATTGCGGAGTTTGGGCTCATCAAGTTTGGTACTCGGGACTAGGCTGGCGTGCAGGTGTAACAATAGGTATCACGGAAAGTGGACGATTAGAAATAAGCATTTGCGAAAAATGTCAAGGCTACGCTTTGTGGGTTGATGACAAAATGGTCTACCCAAACTCTTCCGTTGCTCCTTTGCCTTCTGAAGACATGCCGAAAAATGTGAAAGATGATTTCCTTGAAGCGAGGAATATTGTCAACTCCTCGCCTCGGGCTGCCGCTGCTTTGCTAAGACTCGCAATACAAAAACTCATGCCTCATCTGGGAAAAACCAAAGGGAAAATAGATGACGATATAGCCGATTTGGTGAAAGACGGAATGTCAGCGACCATTCAAAAAGCTCTCGACACCGTACGAGTAATTGGCAATAATGCGGTCCATCCTGGAGAAATTGACTTGAAAGACGATAATGAAACGGCAGTTGCACTATTTGGACTGGTGAATATGATTGTCGATGCTATGATCACACAACCAAAAGAGGTTGAACAGTTGTTTGGTAAGTTACCCCAAGGTGCAAAGGACGCAATCCAGAAACGAGATAAGACTGCGTAGGCGCGCGTCGCATTTGCGCGCGCTATGTTTAACCATCATGTCGCGCTCGCATGACGCTCGCGCTCCTCGCCAAATCAAGACAACCGCTGTTCACACAAACTTCACAATACGGTCGATGGTAGTAATCACCCTCTTCGAGTTCTTATAGTCCGCTAGAACTTCCTTCAAAGTGACGCTACATGGTTGTCCATGAGCTACCTTGTTCTTGTTAGAAAGAAGCGCGCGCGCTAAGTCCCTGCGACTCATTCTGCAACGTTTAACTATAAAGAATTGACGCCAACAAGATCGAGGGCGCGCGTTCCTGCTCGCATGCACTCTCGCTCCCCTAAAAAGCTTCAAGACCAACCATCCTCAAGAAAGGGAGAACGGGAGGCAACTAAAAAGCCTCCAAAACCAAGCAACCGCCGTGCGCGGTCGGATGACTTAAGACATATATTTACGATCAATGAATATCCACGTTCATGCTGAGAAGCCTAGACGAATTGGATAACGGTTTTTCGAAAGTGTTCAAGGAATCTAGAGAAAAATGCGGTGACAAGCTGGAAGAAATTCGCACGTTGACTTATGTCAGTGGACACTTTTTCAGTTCTTACTGGGCTTTTCGCAGGAAGCATAAAACAGAAATCGCTTGGGGACACTATCTGCACCATGCGTTATTGTTAGAGTTGTTTAGGGCTTCTGGGAAGATACTGTTTCTTTCCAGTCATGGCTTGTACCGAAATGCATACGATGAAATCAGACACGTATTGGAATCATTTATTCAAGCGATATACATAGACAATAGGCACAGCAAATCTAATCTACTAACAAAAATTGAAATTCTGAAAGAAGTTGAAGAGAAGAGAGAATATCGCGCTCAGAGTCTTATTCATGAACTGGTCATTGGACACAAAGATAAATTGGGCCAGCAATACAAGGAATTGTCTGGAAAAATTCATCCATCTTACAAAGAAATAGCCACAATTTTGCGCGACATACGACGAAACCAGAAAGAACCAGTCACAGTTGATTGCGATGAAATCACCAATATCTACGAGTCGATGATTAAGATGTACGATATTCTGTTTTTCCTTGTTTTCAATCACTATCCGCGCCTCAGAAACCAAATGAAAAAAGACAAAAAGTTCGTCGCAACAGTACGGCTCTACAGATTAGTTCTTGTGGCAGAAGCAATAGACGTTAGACTCTGATATGCGCACGCGTTCCCACTAAAACGCTTCAAGAACCAGCCAACCATCCTCAAAAGACCACCGACGCTTATGATAACCAGACAACTCAACCAAACGCCTCAAAGGAACAGACTCAATACGACAACCCTGCTCACGAGCACGAACAAACAACCGAACCTTACCCACAATCACAACCTTCAGAGCTACCGCTACCCATCCCAAACACCAACGATAGGAACCCAAACCCTTCTACCTTCCTCATCAGCCAAAAACCAACCACTACGCTTCCCCTTAACCTCAGGGTCACGACATTCATGCAACCAAGCCTTAACAACAGGGTCATCGCCAAAATACGCCAACCTAACTAAATCATGACCGCACGCAGGACACAACTCCCTACGCTTCTTAACGACAACCTTCAAATTGCGATATGAGCACACACCCATCCAACGAACAACACTTGCACGCTTCGCATTGACCTTAAACGAACTGTGATGAAGTTGATACCACGCAGTACCAGCAACGGTCTTACGCTTACCCAACACTTTAACCAAACAACCGTCCTTCTCATTCAAACGATAATTCCGATCGACAAAACCACCACAACCCTCAAAACAAGCCTTCTTACACGTACGACACTTACTCCTCTCAGGCACAAACCCCAAAAAATGAAAGTGAAAACTCCAATAAGGTTCACTATAATGGGAACCTCGAAAGCGGTCACGATGGAAAATAAGTGCCCCTCCAATAGCTCCACGTTCAACCAAAGCATCCCAAACACGCTTAACCAAAACTTTGAAAGGCAAGGCATACCAAGCCAACGGAACTGAAATGCTCAAATGTTCAATGTTACCATATATTTTCGAAGCCTCGTCCAAACGAACACCCATCTTTTTACCTTCCCTAACTGCATAACCGAACTTGTAGCAAATCGGACAACTCGGCTTGTCACAACTCATAAACACCTTCTTAACAAACACTTTGCCAGCATAATTCACACCATCAAGACCAACATGATTATGCAACTCTACACGGTCACACCCATACGCAACCTTGAACTTGCCACAACTACGATTAGTAGCCTCACCACGACCAGCTAACCCAAGACCAGCATAATCACTATGAACAGGAACAACAATCAAACCAAGACGATCACGAAAAATCGGAACATTCTCAATCATCACTAAATCTCACCCTCAAATATGCATCAGGATCCCTCTCAACAGCCTCAAAAAACTCAGCCTCCCTAACCTCTTCCTCATCCATTTCACGCTCAAACTCTTTAAAACGGTCACAACTCAAGCAAACCGAATCCATCCTTTTCTCACTAGGAATTTTGTCATACTTACACCATGGCGCGCTCGGACTATCTTCGTACAACACACACCGCCACGAATCCACCACCTCACGCTCTCGCTTCTCTAACCTCTTATCCTCACAAGCCTTACAATGATGTATCTTTCCCACCAACACTGCCTCCTACGAATCATGACGCAACACCTTTAACTAAGAGTGCAAATATAGCTTTAGTATCGCAATATTGCGATATAGCGGTTGATAACATGGTAAGAAGCTATATGAAACTCATAGGTATCTTTCAAGGAAAACAAGCAACACATAACGTTCAGATTCTGAACCTTCTGTACGACAATGGCCCCTTAACAGCATGGGAAATCGCTGGAAAAATCTCCCCTAGATCAAGAATAAGCCTTCATGCAACACTAAACAAGAGGTTACGAAGCTTAGAAAATAAGGGATACCTCAAGAGAGCAGACACGAAATGGTGTTTGCAATTCAAAGGCATAATTGCAGCACTGTTAATTCAGAAAACGCCTAGACCCTTAAGTAGTAAATGGACTGAGCTTATCGAAAACTATGCCAAGTATGTTGACGACCACTATCAGGCTCTTTCCGACATAACCATTCAAGGAAACGGCATCATTATTCACCCCCTTGAAACGATAAAGAAGACTGGACAAACGCTTAGAACCTTTGATGATTGGGTTGCACTATCAGCTTATGTCAAAGAACTCATACAGACAGGCGTTGTCAATTTCGACGTTATCAGCAACGAGACGCTATTCGTCGTTATCCTAACAGAATTCTCATCTGAACAACGTGAAGATTTGATGAAAGACTGGAACTTAAAAATGCCGACTTGAACGAGATCTATCTTTCAATGCGCGCTAAAAAATATGCCTGCGATGATAAACTAAACAACGCTCTAAGAACCAAAAAAACAAACGAGAAAACAATAGCAAGATTAGCAACAGAACAAGAGACTATAAACTAACATCACCACAAACTAAACGACAAGTGAAAGACGATACGCCGACGATAGGAATCGTCGGAGACATAAGCCTTTCCCCCATTTGCCATAAGGGGCAAGAGTGAAAGCTGCATGTCCTCCCCAGAGCAAGCTCGCTCATTGCCCCACAGACCTCGCTGAACCATATAGGTTCATGCAAGCCCACCCTTTCAATGGCCATTCCTCGCTCGCTTCATCCAAGCATCATTCTGTAAAGGCATATTGTCTCCTCCTCCACAATACGACGAAAAATGAAGCCAAGTGATATACATGACAACGCAAAAGAACGAAAAACAGAAGAGAACCCAAGGCAAAATGCGATACGGCCAGCTATGGGCAGAAATAGAACTACCCAAACAACTAGAAAGAGGTGAATAATAATGAGACAAGAAGACACAGAAACACAGGGTAAAACCTCAAACAATACTCCTCCAATAACCAAAAGAACACAAACCCAAACCAAAATACTAAGCCCTATGACTGGTGCTCTATCCAGAGAAACCGATTTAGCACCAAGCACCACCGATTTACTTATCCGTGCTGAGCTACCCGCCCAAACCGTCAACCAGCTACAACAAGAGATGCCAAATATTCAAGGTTTACTCCTGCACGTAGAACGAAAGGGAAAAGCCAAAAACACAATCATCGCAGTCGCCAAAAACCTAAAAGCACTAGCCGGACGCGGCAACCTACAAAACCCAGAAGAAATAGCCTTAGCGATCGCAAGATACAAAGTAGAGTTCAACGTAAGATATAAGTCCAAGCCTTGGAACATCATCAAAAAGCCCCGCTAGTTAACAAACTTCTTTAAGACCCAGTTAACAGAACTCGCAAAAGAGCGCGCGCGCTACTGTCCATATCAAGGACAATATTTCCCAGAAAACACAGTACAATGTCCATACTGCAACGCACAACTAAGAACAAGAACCAAAAAATCAGGAACACCACACAAGACACGCGCACGCGAACCTATCAAGCCTATAAGGAACAATGGACATAGATAGACTCGGTAAGAAGATGCCAAAGAAAAGAGCACACGCAGGACTCAAGAAGAAGAAACGTCAGGAAACATAATCAACGCGCACGCGCCAATAGAATGAGAATAATATCGCCTCCATCACCCGACTTGTTACAGGGCGAACCATCACCCGAAGATAGACCCAGAACCTAAAATGAGATGAGGGAAGATGGTAGCTTTACTCCACTAGGGAGAAAGGAGAGAAGGGAGAAAAACTTACCACCATTTCCCTCATTCAACTTCGATTATTCACACGTCTGTTACTTTTAAAGTTTGTCTCCGATTTTTGAATCAAATTTACAAAAAACTGGGGGCTAAGAGATCTTTTGGCTGTTAATCGTCATCGTCATCATCGAAGTCTTCATCTGACCATTCTTCTCCGCCTTCTTCACTATCAGGCTCGTCCATTTGTGCACCTCCTTTGTACCGACTAGCCTATCGATTACATGGTGATAAAAGCTTAGGTGTATGATCGCCTATCACCCGATTTGTTACAGGATGAAGCGTCACCCGATGATAGACCAGCACAGAAAAAATACCTCATCAGGCGAGAGTTAACAGCTAAAAGTCATCTGACGGTAAGTTACCAGCACCCCAAAAACACAAACATTACCGCCGTTCCAGAGAAACCTCGATACGCAGATAACGCATTCCTCAAAATGAGCGGACACACAACAACCAACAAACCATGTATCAAACAGCAACAACACTACGCCAAACTTCCTCAAACGCCACCCCGACATAGCAAAAGCAACGAAAGAACGGAAACCACAAGATAACAAAAAAACAAACAACAACAAACCAAAAACAAACCCGTTCTACCAACAATGATACATACACATTTTATTCAGCCACACAAAAGATGAAAAATGAGCTTCGCAATTTTTCACTGAAACAAAATATGATTAACGCACCTCGCAGTCCTGAAAAATTGCGAGGTCAAGCAAAAAATCACCACGTCCTCGAAAACATAAATCATTTCGGGAACCCACCGTCCCAAAAGATTTATTGTTTTCTCGTCCAAAAAACCACAAATAAATGAATGTCAGATGTGAGAAAATGACATGCAAAAACGAAAAATGCGAATACAAACCAACCTTCAAACCACAGCCCATAACAAGAAGCCCCGAAGAAATACGATACGGCTTATTATGGGCAGAAATAGAACTACCAAAACTCCTAAGAGGTGAAAAACAATGAACCAAGAAAAAGAAACAAAAACACAGGGTAAAACCTCAAATCCAATGAACAATCAACAAGAAACCAAACAAAAAATACTAAGAGTAATGACTGGTGCTCTATCCGTACTGAGCTACCCGTCCATGCCCTCGCATGTTTAGAACATTAGACGCTTCTGGATTTTAACCTAATGTCGTCCTTCCGAAAAACTTACTACGAAGGAACATCAAACCTAAGTGGCTGTTGCGGGGGTACCCGAGCCAGGTCTAAATAGGTGGGCCAGAAAAAGCCTAAGACAAGGGGGAGGACTTAAGATCCTCTGGCGAAGGCCTCCGTGGGTTCGAATCCCACCCCCCGCACCACAAACATGATTTTGGCGGAACCCCTTCGTTTATTGGTTGAACTGAAGGTTACTTGCATTCTCCCACATAGTGCGTTGGTAAAACTTGTTTTGGTAAAAGTTTCTTTATAAAAAGCCATTTTAGAACGCCGACCCACACTTCTCTTGGTGGACTCGGTTGGGAGACCGCGAGGAAGAAACGTATTCACTAATGTTTCTGTCTCTTAAACATCCTGTTAGAAGGAAAATCCTAAGAATCTTAGACTTGAAACAATCGACCTTCACTGAAATACTGCAACAGCTCAATATTGAAAGTGCGCACTTGAGTTACCATCTTGAAAGCTTGGGCGACTTGATAACGAAGGTTGACGGTGGAAAGTATGCTCTGTCTGAAATAGGAAAGGCAGCGGCGTCTGCGATGAAGAGGGTGGAGGAGCCTGAAGGACAGGTTGCTCTGAAGCTTACTCAAATGCCTAAGAGACTGAAGACGGCACGATGGGTATCGTTGTTCTTGATGGTGTTTGGGATTGCATTGCTGTTGACGAGCCTTTTCGCGTTCTCACCTGTCAGCCTTGGGTCTGCACAAGTTCAGAAAAACGTGGACACAGATTCATGGATATTCACGCCTCAGAATGTGACGTATTACACCGGTTACTATTACCAGGGAGACGGGCTTTACGGGGTGCAAATCGACCTTGTTTTCAACGAATCGGTCAGAAACATGTTCCCCTTGATAGTTAGACTCTGCACTCCCAGGGAAAAAACGCAAACGTCTGACCTGTGGAATCAATCATGGTACGAGTGGTCGCCTTCAACAATCCTGAGCGTTCCTGGAATGAAAGAGGAGCTGTCTGTGACACTGCTTGCGGAAGGAAATGCGGCGAGGATAGTCTCATCTTACTCCTTTGATCATGTTCACTTCTCTCCAGGCACGACAATTGGGCAATTCACTCCGAAAAACTGTTACGTTCTTGTAAAAGTGGCGCCCGAACTAGGAGATAGAAACGTTACTCTGGAGGGTTTCAGAGCCTTTCAAATAACCTGGTTCTATTTCCCAGTTGCTCATGATGAGGTCCAAGGAGCAATGTTCGTCTCAGGTGTAGCGTTGATTGTTTCTTGTGCAGTTTTCGTTGCAGTCTCTGAATACGTTTATGACAAGAAAGCTGGATAGAACACATTAAGAGGTTCATGGGTGATGATTCCGTCAAACTAGAGATAAGCGTGTGTGCTACACTTTTTTTCATGGATCAGAGAAGAATGGGGGTTTGCTTTAGACATCGCCGATGGCAATAGATCTCGAATCTCATCCCCGCACCACCTGTTAAAAAGTCGCGGTTTTGCCATTGATAACGGGCTCAGGATTTTTGATTTCTGAAGGTTTTCGCGTTGCTGGAGTCGCACGCACAAGATTCCGAACATGCTCCCATCAGAGCACACGCGTCAACCTAATTCTTCGCGACTTTGAGGCGTTTTCTAACTGGTCTTGTAAAGGGTCCTTCGCACGCTGGTGAGCGCGATGAATACGCATGACTTGAAAAAACTAATAGACAAGAGCAGAGTATCTTTGAGTAGGGATGTCAAATGTCGAAATGCACAAACTGTGGACAAGAAATCGAACAAGAGGACGGCTTCAAGCACCGGAACGAGGTTGATCCAATTGTCTGAAAACCAGGCAAACGTCGATTCCTCCTTAGAGGGTGAAGTTGAGAAAACCGTCGTCAAGAGGCTCGACGCGATAAAGAATAAGGACGAGGGCACTGTCAGAGCGCTCATGGATGAGCACTACAGCAAATTTGACGACTGGCCTCCCTTCAAAAGACAGGAAGCTGCGGAGGCTCTTGAAAACGAGTTTTCAGCATTCAAGGTTCTCACAGAATACACTTATGAATTGAAAGACTTTGGAGTGAACGTTCTTGGAGACGTAGCTGTCGCTACCTTTCACATGCATTATCATGGACTGATCAGAAACAGGCCATTCGACGTAAACTCACGCGTGACATCCGTCCTTAGGAGACATGATTCAGGATGGAAAGTGATTCACGAGCACTTCTCTAGGTTCCCAGATGAGACACGGCAACAGTATATGCCTCCTCGTCGTTCGATGCAACCCTGAAACAAATGTCGCCTTTCAAGCTCGACCGATTTGAGAAACAGACTCGCGTGGGATAAGGATGGCACTGAGTTCTGTGCGGTTAGAAGATCTTCTGAACTCTATCAAGGACAAGTGCGCTGGCGGGATAAGCGAGGCAATCCAAGACTTAATGAGGAAGGCAGTTCAGAAGAGTGTGGAGAGAGCTGTTTGTGAGCAGACGTAGACGGTTTGACAGACTCGAATGCCAGGGTTGTATTTACAAGGCGAGTACGTACTGTTGGAGACAGTGCCCGTACAACATTTGGAAGAAGGAAGAATACTGAGAGAGGGGTACTTGCTAAAAAAAAGAGATTTCTAGAAACTACAGAACATTAGATGTACCTGTTCGTTGCCCTTGACTTTGCGCGCCCCGATACATCCCTTAGATGACAGTCATGACTATTGCCGCCCGCTCTTGGTCAAGCCCAGAGAACAAAGCAGAAGAACGGGCTGTCTTCATAATCAATTTTGAGTTCGATAACAAAGGGCCCTTCGGCAGCTTTCGCCAAAAATCGAAACACAGTACTAAAGATGTAGAAGGAAAGGTTCAAGAAAGGTTTACATTGGAAGAGCAGATACGTTACCAGTGAGTAGCAATGACTCGATGGAGTACAGTAGCCAGATGGACGCAGATACTAGACGCATAGCGAGGCAACGCGTTCAAACGCTTTTCAGTTTGGCCTTAGAAACCTTTGACGAATATCCCGTGTTGGCCCAACAATACGTGGACACTGCTAGAAAAATAGCTATGGCGGCAAAGATTCGCTTGCCAAGACAATACAGGCGCCAAATCTGCAGGCACTGCAAGAGCTTCATCTTGCCAGGTGTCAACTGTCGCGTGAGGATAAAGCAGTTGAGAGAACCGCATGTCGTGACTACGTGCCTCAACTGTGGAAAACAAACTCGAATACCACTATCAAAAAATAAGGAAGGATAAAATCCTGAGCAAAATGACTGTTAGAGAGAAACGGGACGTTAAGCGCAAACTTGCACAGGGAAACCCCACGGTGTGTGTTGGCAAAAGCGGCACCTCACAAGAGCTATCGAAGGAAATCGAGAAACAGCTAAAGAAAGAAGAAATGGTTAAGATCAGGATCTTGAAAAGCGTCCTTGCTCATGATGAAGAAGCAAAGCAGATGGCTTCAAGGATTGCTGAACAAACAGAGGCGACCTTGGTCAAAGTTAGAGGCCACACATTCATGCTTTACAAACCTGACAAGAAGTGAAAGCCTTCAAAGAGGCCTAGTTGTCCTCCGTCAGCCAGATACATTTCTGCTTGTTAATTGTTGATTACCGTCTTTGCTGCGCTCTTAGCCATAGGCCTTCCAAAGCGGAGCTTGAAGCCTTAGCATGCATTTCCTCTTCTAAACCGAAAACCTCAGCTTCTTTCCCAGCTGAACATTCAGATAGGAGCCCAAACCTGCTTTCGTGCCGTACGATAACACGCGGTTTCTTCCATTACTCGAAACCTAACTTCCAAGAGCGAATTGAAAAAGAGGGAATTGCGCCAGTCGGCGAGTATGAGTTCTTGTCCAGAGAATATTTATATGAGGCTTCATGATTTTACTGGAGGAAACGCCAAGAGGACAAAGAGTCTTGACAACTCCTAACGATGTTCCAGCATCCAAACTCATAAGAAAACTAGCCAAGTACCTGAAGGAAAACGTGGATGCTATCACTCCGCCCGCGTGGGCGAACATGGCAAAAACCGGCACACATGTTGAAAAACAGCCGCAAGATCCAGACTGGTGGTACGTGCGTTCGGCTTCTTTGCTGAGAAAAATCTATGTCCATGGCCCGGTAGGTGTTGAAAAATTGAGAGCTGACTACGGCGGAAGAAAGAACTACGGAGTCAAACCTGCACACACAGCCAAGGCAGGCGGCTCGAATGTGAGAAAAGCACTTCAACAGCTCGAAACCGCAGGTTACATTGAAACATTCAAACCCCACGGAAGGAAACTGACCCGCGACGGAAGAAAGCTTCTGCAGGAGCTGACCGAAGAGCTTAGCAGGGAATTGGTGAAGGATCTTCCAGAACTGGAGAAGTACCAGAAAGGTGAGTGAGATGTCAGATGAAGAACTGGAAGAACTTCGCAGGAGAAAACTTTCAGCGCTTCAAAGACAAATATCCGATGAGCAGAGAAACGCCCAAATGGAACAACAGATGGAACAGCAGAAGCAGACTCTGCTGAGAAACATTCTAACGCCGGAAGCTAGACAGAGATTGGCAAACCTGAAAATGGTCAAGCCTGAATTCACAGATCAACTGGAGCTACAACTTATCCAGTTGGCACAGCAGGGAAAAATACCGATACCGCTAGCCGATGAACAGCTCAAGAAAATACTCGTCCAGCTTCAATCCCGTAAGCGCGAAACAACCATAAGAAGGAAATAAACATGACCCGAAACAAGCCAACGGCCAAGAAACGCAGGCTGGCAAAAGCAGGAAAACAGAAGAAGCCAGTCCCAACATGGGTTATTGCCAGAACAGGAGGCAAATTCCGAGCAACCCCAAAGAGAAGACAATGGCGCACCAGAAAGCTGAGAGCTTAGGAGGATAGAACTTGGCACAAGAAGACAAGAAAGAAGCACAGAAAGCTGAGGAAGAACAGGGCAAGCCAACCGAAACTGTTGAAGAAGCCTTGGAAAAAGAGGAAGAAAAAGAAGAGGAACCTCTGAAAGAAGAAACCGAACCCAAGGAAGAAGAGACGCTGACACCTCCAGAGAAAGAGGAGGAAGTCAAACCGCCGTCGCGAGAAGAGAAGCCTGAGGAAGAAGAAATAGTTGAAGAGAGAATTTACACCATTCCACTGGGCAAGGCTTGGATTATGCCCCCGAGAAAGAGAACGCCCAGAGCGATGCGGATGATTAGAGCCTTCATAACTAAGCATATGAAGCTGGAAGCCAAAAAAGAGGGAGAAGAGGAAGAAGAGCCCAGAACACTCGTTATCACCAACGAGGTGAATGAGAAGGTCTGGGAAAGAGGCGTGGAGAAGCCTCCTAGGAAAATTCGGATAAGAGCTGCAAAAGACAAAGAAGGCAATATTACTGTTTATCTGGCCGAAGGAGATTGATCCTTGGCCATCTACTTGTCGAGCCTTATGGGAAGCGCATGCATAGGTGTCTATTCGCTGGCCACGGATAGAATGCTTATAGTTCCAAAGTCAGTACCTGCCAAAAAGGCTGAAAGACTCAGCAGATGGTTGAAAGTCAGGCTGGTATACACGTCAATTGGCGGTTCAGTCCTCGCCGGTGCACTTGCATGCGCGAATTCAAACGGAATCCTCCTTCCTAGTTTTGTTCGAGAAGAAGAACTTGAAAGCATAAGATGTAGTTTCAAAGGAAATGTAACGATAATGGAAACCAAGAAAACCGCGTACGGAAACTTGGTTCTGGCAAATGATCACGGAGCAATCGTTGATCCACGATTGAAGAGTTCGGAGTTACAGAGCATATCTGAGACTCTGGGCGTTGAGACCGTTCCAAGCGAAATTGCCGGACTCCCGTACGTTGGTTCCTTGTCGGTGGCCACGAACAAAGGTATTTTGGCCCATCCCTTGCTGAAGGACTCGGAAAGGAAGACCTTGGAAGACGTGTTAAAAGTTCCAGTCGACGTTGGCACCATAAACTGCGGAATACCATATGTCGGAACCGGTCTTATCGCAAACAGCCATGCCGCTGTTGCTGGTCTGTTAACGACAGGACCCGAGATATTTATAATTGGGAATGCCTTGGATGTTGTAAAAGAGGATGAAGAGATTGAAAGTGTTCAAAGTAATAGGTGAAATCCTGAAACCGAATCTGAAAACTCCTTTCAGAAAGGAGATATTAGCAGAGAAAGCTGAGCATGCCGTGGAAAAGGTTTACACTGAATTGGGAAGCAAACACCGTGTTAAGCGTCACCACATAAAGATAACAAGTGTGGAAGAAGTCCCTCCTGAACAGATAGAGGACCCATTACTGAAGAAAATGGTCACCGGTGAGGAAGAGATTGGCTAGCAAGAACGAGGAAGAGATTCGAAAAATAAGCGTTGAACTGCGATATCTCGAGCAAACGGCAGAGGCGCTACAGTCCAGACTCAACATGTTAAACGCTGTCACCACGGATCTGACCTACGCGAACATGACACTAGAAAGTCTGGAAGAAGAGAAGGAAAACTCTGAACTTCTCGTCCCAATCGGCGGCACCTCATACATCAGGACAAAACTAGACAACCCAGACAAAATAGTCGTTGGAATGGGAGCGGGAGTATCAGTTGAAAAGACGCGTCAAGAAGCAAAGGACATCATCAAAAAACGTCTGGAAGACTTGGAGAAGGCCAGAACAGCAACGCAGCAACAATTCTCCAAAATCGCAGAACAAATCAACGTAGACAGAGAAAGATTTGAAGCGCTAGTTGCCACGGTAAGAGGAGAGAAAACTTCCTAAAATGTTTGAGAAACTGAAATCCGGGTTGAAGGGGCTTGTAAACAAAGTCACCACAACCGAACTCAAACCCGAAAACCTGCGCCCACTGCTCTCCGAGTTCAAGATTAACCTCGTCGAGAACGACGTTGCCTTCCCAGTTGCAGAACGGGTTTGCGACGAAATGGAAAAACGTTTGGACAAAGTCCAAGTTAAGCGACTTGAAGATCGAAGAAAAATCGTGGAGAAAAACCTCCGCGAAGTACTCTTAGAAACCATGCAGACGAACAGCAAGATAGATCTGCTAAAGGCTATTCAAGAGAAACGAAAAACAGGCGAACCGTACGTCATAGTCTTCGTTGGAATAAACGGCACCGGAAAAACCACAACCATTGCCAAAGTCTGCCGCTTCTTAAACAAAAAAGGATACTCAGCGGTCATTGCTTGCAGCGACACCTACCGAGCCGGCTCCATTGAACAATTGGAAGAACATGCCAAAAGGCTGGGAACGAAGATGATTAAGCACACTTACGGCGCTGACCCCGCGGCAGTGGCGTACGACGCGATTAGCCACGCCAAAGCACATGGAATAAACGTTGTCCTGATAGACACCGCGGGGCGAATGCAAACAAATCAAAACTTGATGAACGAACTGGCAAAAATCAAACGAGTCGTAAACCCAGACTTGACTATTCTAACCGTGGATTCCCTTATTGGAAACGACGCTGTCATGCAGGCAGAAGAGTTCAACAAATGTGTAGGAATAGACGCCACAATATTGACCAAGGTTGACGCTGACGTCAAGGGTGGCTCAGCGCTGAGCGTAACGCACGTCACTCAGAAACCAATCTTGTTCATCGGAACAGGGCAAAGATACGATGATTTGGAAGAGTTCAATTCGGAAAGGTTCGTCCAAATGATCCTCAAATGAAACCAGCATACGGATGTTGTTATGGGACATCCTAGTACTTTTCGAGCAGTTTCAACAGAATTGTTTTTGCCGAGTACAGCCTGTTTTCGCTCTGTTCGTATATGACCGATTTTGGACTCTGAATAACTTCTGCGGTTATTTCGTATCCCCTGTGCATCGGCATATCGTGCATCACGTATGCGCTGCTCTTCTTCAACAATTCCCTGTTCAACTGATAGGGCATCATCAGTTTGACACGTTTCTCCTTTTCTGCGGCAAATTTCGGGTCAGTGAAGAACTCCATGTCCACCCAAGTGTCAGTGTAGACGAAGTCTGCATCCCCTACGACCACTTCCACATCAAGCGTGGTTTCCCATAGCCCAGTTCTCTGAGCATCTTCGAGAAGTTTATCGTCACGTGCTGGCTCATTGAAAATTGGCGTCACAGTGGTAATTTTGACGCCTGTTTTGGTGCATCCCTCCACTAGCGAGTTGCATACGTTGTTGTGGATACCTATGTACACGAGTTTCGCACCCTTTAACTTCCCCTTCTTCTCTTTGACCGTAATCAAATCAGCGATTGCCTGGCTAGGATGATACTTTTCGTCACAACCGTTGATAACAGGAACGAGGGAATTCCCAGCCATGGCGTGCATATCGGTATTCTTCAGCAGCCTGGCCATTACGCAATCAACATTGCGAGAGAGATACTGAGTCTCGTCGCCTATGTCTGCGAGAGCAAAGTTAGTCGTTCTCCAGTCAATGAAGAGTCCGTGGCCACCGAGCTGAGTCATGGCTACCTCAAAAGAAACTCGCGTTCTGGTTGAAGTTTTCTGAAAAATCAGAGCAAGAGACTTACCGTCTAAGGCCTTTCGAAACTTTCGAGGGTCACGCTTGATTTCGACACCCTTATCAACCATTTCTGTGAGTTGCTGCCCACTTAATTCCTTGAAGTTAATCAGGTGCATGTCTTCCACCTAAAGCTGAACTTTCAACGCTTCAACCAACTTCAACAATTATAAGCTTTATGGAAACCTTTTTCCAGAACACCGCACCTTACATGCGGAAGAGTGACCGATGATTCTGATCGTAGCCTCAAACAGGGATCCAGCAAGCCTGAACATCAAGAAGCAGATTCTGACCCATTACCCTTTCAACGAAACAACAGCAAGATTTCAAGAAAACACAACCTATGCCGACCAAGTTAACGGTAAAGACGTCCAGCTCATAACCCTAAACCAAGAGTCCATATACGCACAGGATTTGACCACGTTCTTCACAGAACCAGAGTTTATAGTATTCATTTCGAGGCACAGTAGCATGAGCGGTACACCGACTCTTTCAGTTCATACACCAGGCAATTTGGGCCAAGCAGAGTTAGGAGGTAATCCGAGGGAAGTTTCGATTTCTCCAGCCAATGCCATGAGAGACGCCTTGAAGGTAATGGCGAAGATGAGAGAAGAAATGCAGCTTAAATACCAGGTTTCTTACGAAGGCACTCATCACGGGCCGTCCTTGAATGCGCCCGCCTTGTTTGCCGAACTTGGTAGCTCAGCTGAACAATGGAATGATGCTGCGGCTGCTGAAGCCGTTGCTCACGCAACAATGGGGGCGGTCTCAAGATTCGGCAGTTTCTCAGCCGAAACAGTGTTAGGCGTAGGTGGGCCTCACTACAACAGCAAGTTTACGAGAATAGCACTGGAAAAAGAGGTTGCATTTGGCCACATGATCCCGAAGCATTCTATAACGCGGATAGATTCAGAAATACTTCGACAATGCATCGACAGAACGTTAGAAAAAGTAGAATACGCGGTTCTCGACTGGAAAGGAATAAAGGGAGACGACAAACCGAGAGTTATCGAAATGCTCAACGAGATAGACCTTCAGATCCAAAAAGTTTAACCTTGCCCTTGGACAACTTTCATCTGAACGAGAAGAATTCGATGAGAACCACTTTAGCAAGCATAATGATTCTGTTGCTTATTTCTACGCCTTTGGTTGCCATTGGTTCGGCCTTGGCAAACTTCAGTTTTGGTGGAAAAAGTGGAGACTGGATAGAATACGGGCTGCAATTGTATCCATTTGGCTCATCGGAGCCCGTGGAGTGGGAAAGAACGGAGTTTCTCAGCGTTGCGGGAACAATGGTCACGGTTCGTGTGACGGTTTACACGGCGACATTGATAGAAACGAACGAAACAAGTACTGTTGATTTGGCATCTCAGGATGATTTTTTGATGCGTTTGTTCCGTATACGTGTGTACTTCATTCCTGGGGGATTGGGCATAAATGATTCCGTTTACCTAGGCGACGAGTTTGGCGCGAGAAACTATACCATCGTGGGCGAAACAACAGGATCCTACGTTGGTGCAGAAAGAAGGGTCATATACGCAAACTTCTCACAGCAAGGGAGAAACTACGTCTTTTACTGGGACAAACAGACTGGTGTCTTGACGGAGGGGGCGATGATTGTCGGTGGCGGCGCATTAAATGCCGTCTTTGTAACCGGGACAAACATGTGGGGGGGCGCGGAATACTCATTGTTCATCTGGATCATCATAATAATAGCCATCGTGCTCGGCGTGTTAACCTCAAGAAAGAACATAATGAAGAAACTTCACAGAAAACGCGATGCTTAGCCTGCCTTCATCATCAGTCATTATCCCTATCCGTTTTTCAAAAGGAAAAAGTTAATAGAAATGTGTGAGTTTATCTAGCAGAGTCTGCAATAATGCTCGTATCAGATTGGAATGTTGAGAGAGATGAACCATGGGCTTAAGAGATTTCCTGTCTCAGTGTGCAAGAACTTTAAGACTGGCTGTTAAACCTGGAAAAGACGAGCTTTGGCTATCAATAAAGATATGCCTTCTAGGCATAGCAGCAATCGGATTGATAGGGTTTATCATCAAAGTGTTATCAGCCGTTTTGAACCCCGGCGGCGCAGTCAGCAGTGGAGCCTAGAAGGAAGAAACTTCTATGGAGAGGCACGAGGAAATCCCGGCGAAGATTTTTGCCGTAAAAACAACAACGGGGCAAGAGAGGAATGTCGCTAGACTCGTTGCTGCTAAAATCGAAATGAACAAGATACCCGTGAAGGCTATTCTCGTGCCCGAAGCATTGAGGGGATACGTTTTCATAGAGGCTCAAGGCCCGCACTTGGTGGAAGAAGCAATCACAGGTGTAAAACACGTGCGGTCAAGGATCCCAGGCATCGTGAGCTTCGCAGAAATTGAAAGATACGTCGTCAAAAAACCAATCATTGAAGAGTTAAATGAAAATGACATAGTGGAAGTCACGGGTGGACCCTTCAAGGGCATGCGGGCAAAAATAACTCGAATCGACAAAACCAAGGCAGAGGTTACCCTCGAGCTGCTCGAAGCAACCTTCACACTGCCAATAACCGTGAACTCCGATTATGTGAAGCTAGTTGAAAAGGCAAAAGCAACAAGTGGTAGTGAAACGTAGAATGGCTGACAAGAAAACCATAGAACTCCTCGTTAACGGAGGACAGGCAAACGCTGGACCACCCTTGGGTCCAGCACTCGGCCCCTTAGGCGTAAACGTCATGGCGATTGTGAACAGAATAAACGAATTGACAAAAGACTACGCCGGAATGAAGGTCCCAGTGAAAGTACTCGTGGACCCCGACACCAAGCAATTTGAAGTGACTATTGGAACGCCCACAGCATCCGCCCTCATCGTCAGTGAACTCAAAATCGAGAAGGGTTCGGGCACTCCTAGCACGCAGAAAGTCGGCAACCTCACCTTCGACCAGGTAGTGCGGATAGCAAAAATGAAACGTGCAGAACTTTTGGCGAGAAACCTCAAGACGGCTACAAAGGAAATTCTCGGAGTCTGCGTCAGCATGGGAGTGACCGCCGAAGGCAAAGATCCCCGTGAAGTACAACGGGAAATTGACGAAGGCAAGTACGACGAGATATTTAGTAAGAGTTAGAGCCAAGCGAATATTTTTATAACCCCGTTCCATTCCCTCATTGGCACGAGGACTCCAAAATGCCCTTCGACCAGAAAACGATACTAAGCGCAGTGAAAGAAGCAAGAGAGAAATCTGAAAAGAGAAAGTTCAACCAATCAGTAGAGCTGATCCTGAAACTGCAAGACATCGACATGAAATCGCCTGAAGCCAAAATCCAAGAAGTCGTCGAGCTACCGTACGCTCTTGAGAAACCTAACAAGATATGCGTCATTGCCTCAGGAGAACTTGCGATGAAAGCAAGAAAAGCAAATGCAGACCATGTTGTTGAAAGATCCGAGATTGAAGGCCTAGCCGGAAAGAAACAGGAGATGCGCAAGATAGCCAACGAGTACGATTTTTTCATCGCCGAAGCGCCACTGATGCCCCTAATCGGAAAAACCCTGGGTTCCGTCCTAGGTCCGAGGGGAAAAATGCCCGTACCGGTGCCACCATCAGCAGACATTGCTGGCCTAATAGCAAAACACCGAAAAACGGTTACAATAAGACTGCGCAACCAACCGATCCTCCAATCTCGCATCGGAATGGAGAACATGAAAGACGAAGAAATAACCGAAAACATCCTGATGGTCCTGAGGGTTTTGGAGGGAAAACTCAAGAGAGGAATGAAAAACATCAAATTCGCTTACATCAAGACAGCCATGGGCACTCCCGTGAAGGTTAAACCGTAGAAAAGAGGAGAACCGAATGCCATCCGAACAAGTTCTTCAAGAAAAAATCAAGGAAGTCGAAGAATTAACCGACCTGATCAAGAAGTATAAGGTCGTCGGCATTGCCAGCCTGCAGAAGGTCAGGGCAGCTCAAATGCAGGAATTCAAGAAGAACTTAGCGGACAAGGTCTACATGAGAGTCATGAAGAACTCGTTGATGAAAATGGCGATAGAAAACTGCAAGGAAAAGCCAGACCTGAAGAAACTTGAAGAACACCTCCAAGGATCGAATGTCTACATATTCACAGATGAGGACCCGTTCAAGCTGGCCATAATCCTGGAGAAGGGAAAGGTCAAAACAACGGCCAAGGCAGGTGACACAGCAGCCTTCGACGTTGTGGTCCCCGCAGGAAACACCGGTCAGCCTCCTGGACCGATAATCAGCCAGCTGAACGCTGTGGGTTTGCCGACGAGAATCGAATCTGGAAGCGTCTGGATAAACAGGGACACGTTGGTCGTCAAGCAGGGTGAAGTAATCAATGAAAGACTTGCTAGTATGCTGTCAAAACTCGGAATCAAACCCGTTGAGTCTGGTCTTGCAATGACCTACGTGTTCGAAGAGGGCCTAATCATAACTCAAGAGCAGCTTAGAATCGACCTAGAAGGAATCAGAACGGACATCGAAAGAGCCTACGCTGATTCTCTTGCACTTTCTCTGAGCACGGCATATCCGACAAAAGAAAACATGGCTATGCTACTGCAAATAGCTCACAGAGAAGCATACACGCTTTCAGTAAACGCCGCAATACCCACCAAGGAGACGATAGAGGATTTGATTAGGAAAGCCCATGCTGAAATGTTAAGTTTAAGTAGTAGAGTGCCCACCATAGAGCAAAAGGTTGCGCCAACTGAAAAAAGTTAAAATAGTTGAGGTGAGAGGTGAAAAAACATGGAATACATCTATGCTGCAATGCTCCTTCACAAAGCAGGAAAAGAGATAAACGAAACAAACCTGACACAAGTCTTGACGGCAGCAGGCGTAAACGCCGACACAGTACGCGTCAAAGCACTCGTAGCTTCGCTAGCGGAAGTCAAGATTGACGAGGCAATCAAGTCAGCCACCACAATGATGGCCGCACCAGCAGCAGCCCCAGCAGCACCAGCAGCAGAAGCCAAACCAAAAGAAGAAAAGAAGGAAAAGAAAGAAGACGAGAAACAGAAAGAAGAAGCAGCACTCGAAGGTCTGGGCGCATTATTCGGCTAACGCCCTCCTTTAATCAATTTTTTAATTTGCATTAATAGCAAGAATTTACTAGCTGATATTCTAAAGTGCTTTAAGGGATCAACGTTGAAAACTACGGCCATAGCACACCCGATACAGGGACTAATAAAATATCACGGATTAAAAAACCCTAGGCAAAGAATCCCCTACCATGACAGCATATCCGTATGCATCCAAGCGTTATCCACTACGACGACCGTTGAAACGTTACAAGAATCAAAGAAAAACGAAATAACAATCAACGGAAGACACCCAGATATCGCTGAAAAAAAACGAGTCGAAACCGTTCTTAACAAACTCAAAGAACTAGCCAAGTTCTCAGGCAGCTTCAAAGTCGTCTCTCAAAACAGTCTTGAAACAGGCAAGGGCTTGGGATTTTCAGCCTCAGGTTTTGCTGCTCTGGGTCTAGCCACAACAGAAGCACTTGGTCTCAATCTTGACTTCGTTTCACTCTCAGAAATCGTCAGACTCGGAGCGGGTTCTGCAACGAGGAGCTTGGCCGGAGGCTTTGCAATATGGTATGCTAACAGAACCAGCAGATCCTACGCCGAACAATTAAAGACGTCAAAAGACATGGATTTTTCAATGGTAATCGTGCCCGTGCACTCGGACGTGAAGACTGACGAAGCACACGCTGAAGTGCTCAGCTCATGCCTCTTCAAAGCAAGATTGAGAAACGTCCGTGGATTGCTTGAAACAATGAAGGAGGCCATCAACAACGGAGACACTGCAACAATAGGTAAGCTTGCTGAAGAGGACACACTGAATCTTCACGCTATAACGATGACAGGCAAGTCGCACATGGTATTGTGGGAACCAGACACAATCCGGATAATGAAAGAGATAATCCGAATGAGAGAACAGGAAACCCTGGCTTGGTATTCTATGGACACAGGACCTTCAGTTTTCATCAACACCTACAAGAAAAACACAAGAGAAATAGCTGAACGACTCTACGAAATAGGATTCGAGAATGTACTAACAAGCACAACCGGCGAAAAGCCGCGGCTGACTGGGAACCATCTTTTCTAGTTTGCCCCCTTAGTCTTTCCCCAGTTTCTCAGAGTCTGAACGAGCACCACGGGTATCCAGCCGCAGATAATCATCAACGTGCCCGGAAAGGCCCCTATCCTGAAGGTCAGAATGAAGGTCTCAAAAAGGGAGAACGATATCGTCATTCCCACGACCGCTACGATCGTCAAGCGTTTTCCGTATTTCTTGAATGTTTGAATAGCGAGCAGACCCGCAAAGAAAAAGTCTCCCAGGCCCAAGCTCAGCAGTAACAAGCCTGTTCCAGTATTAATCAAAGGAATGAGCGGCAGAGAAACCAGCACTGGAAGACTCAGACTCATCGCAGCACTCGCAGCCTGCACCATCGTTTTCGTTACCAAGACCAGAACTATGTCCATGCCCGTTATCAGGGCGCCAAAAACCGCTGTAGTGGTCCAGTTGAACAGACTTGCTAGGTAAAGAGTGATCATGATGGCGAAAACAAGCCCGTAAATGTTAGACAGGTAATACGTCCAAAGAAAGCTGTCCCTTAAAAACACATACAACAGGATGAAAACCGCCGGTGATATGATGCCGACGTACCAACGCTTTCCAGAGAGCAGGTAACCAAATGTGTACAGCAGCAAAGAATAAGAAAACAGAAAGAGCACCATCAAAATCACGCTGAGCTCCCGAACAATGACTATCAGGGTGATCATAACCACCATCAAACCAACAAGCAAAACAGCGTCCCGAACCCGAAACTCCGTCTCTTCAAACACCCCTTTGAGTTTCTTCTCGACCTTATGATACAGAAACAAAGAGGCGAATGTGACCGTGAGAAGAGTCAGAGGCATTGTTAGATCAAAATTAAGTCTATTGTTGAAATACCCGTCATAGGCCGAATACTGTAGATATGTCCCTGATGAGTCATACAGAAAGGTGTCATAGACGTGAAGACTAGTCTCGCCTGTGCCCTTCACTTGAAACGCCAATGTGACCAAAGTTCCATTGTTATCAGCTGTAACACTTGGAGACGTGAGATTTACCGAAACATAAACACTACCCGCAGTGTTGTTTACAGTGAAGGACATTGTTGTGTCCCCGAAGCCCTGGAACAGATCACCCTCTTCAACTGCTGTGCACTGGATCAGAGTTGGATTGTAGCTCAATCTCATTCTGAGACCGTGAAGGTTAACTGTCCCAAACATAGTCACATTAACATCGACATCAAACTTTTCGCCGGGAACCGCCGAGTAGTTCAGAATAACCAGGGGCCTAACGACCAACACTATCTCGTTGGTTTCGGCATTTGCCTCAGCTGCTGCAAAGGCTGGCTTAACAGCTGACACGGCCAAGAACACAGCTATCATCAGCAGGATTATTCCAAGAACCGCGAGTTTTTTATCTCTCAGCATTTATCTGACCCTCATCCATCATACAAAGGGTTAACCTTTCAAAGTCGACATCGGATGCTAAACGCATACGGGCACATACGTACAACGCACATTTATCTCTTTATATGTAAAAACAACCTATGGGCCTTCAACCATGGGGCATACAGGAAAAAGGCATGATGGGACATCTCTTAAGGAAGATCTTCGAAATCTAGATTTGGATTTCTTTACTCAAACGCGGGTTTACCGTTTACCTCTTCAACGCTAGAATAATGTTGAAGACCGCTAAGGAAGCGATGAGTGCTTCTTCGGTTCTGACAGTCTCCGTTCCCTGCATTGGAACCGTGTTAACCACAAAATCGACAAGCTCACTCAACTGGTGACCCTCACGCCTGACTATGTCGCCTAATCCCTGAGTTGGTGCCCCGAAAGCCACAAGAACCCTGTTTGCTTCCTTCCATTTTTCAACAATCTCTTCAGCCACATCGGCAAGAGGCGAACCGTACCTGGAAGTGGCGATAGTCAGATCGAAATCACTCTTCTTCAGGAAACTTCCGAACGGACGCTTTTCCACAGTGACAGTGTAGCCCCAGTACGAGGATGCTTCATCTCGATTTGCTAGCTCGACCTCGACAGGCTTCCCAACTCTGATAACCCTGACAGTGATCCGTTGCCCCACGGCCAAATCTTTGCCTCGAATCAATGCCGGTTGTTCCACGCCAATGTCCACGAAAGCTTGCTTTTCTGCTCTGGATAACGTGACAGCCTCACGAAACTCGCCAACCCTCAATTGCCTGATCTTACGGTTGAGAGGATGGTGCGGTGTCCGTAGAGGCGGAAGTATGCCCGCATACTGCAAATCCGGGTTTAGCTTGAACAGTCTCTTCCGAAGATACTGCGGTGTTTCCAGGTAACTCAACAACGTCGAAACCAGATCCATCTCAGTCTTCTGACTGCCTTCAGAAGAATCTGGGAAAATTACGATTTCATCAACCCTGAAAATAGCAGCCGCTCTGCCTATCGAGCCTATCTTGGAAGTCCTTTCACGCAAATGCGGCGTGTCAGACACGACAGAGGCAGGTATCGCTATGCAAAGTCTCTTTCTCACCAACAGTTTCCCACCCTGTTTCGCTAACACTATTATTGGGCAATCTGTTTAAAAACTCAAAGCACCACATTGTTTTCAGAAGAAGGAAGGAGAATGAAGGAGAAGACGAGACTCGAAATTGTTGATGACCCTAGTGAAATTAGAAGAATCGACAAGAGCAACATGCTTTCCTTCTGCGTTGAAGCCCCTGAACATTACGCACAAGCTGCAAAACTCGCCAAAACCTTTTCAGTCGATTACCCTAAACCCGACACGATTGTCGTTGCAGGCATGGGCGGCTCCGGCATCGGCGGCGAACTCCTAAAAGACTGGACAAGAGACAGAATCACCGTTCCCATCGAAGTGTGCAAGGAATATTCATTACCTGCATACGCACACAAGAACACCCTAGTGTTCGTCGTCAGTTACTCCGGAGAAACAGAGGAAACCCTCAGCGTCTTCAGCGACGCCATCAAAAAAAAATGCATGATTATCTGCGTAAGTTCAGGTGGAAAACTGCACGAGTTTGCCGAAAGACTAAGCTTCCCCCACCTGCTCGTCCCATCAGGAATGGCGCCCCGCGCGACCCTTCCATACCTTTTCATCCCCTTGATTACAACACTGGAAAAAATCGGTCTAGTTTCAGGCGTCGATAATGAGATTTCGGAAACCACCAGAATATTGGAACAAGTTAGCATGGAGAACTCTCCTGAAAAACCCTTAAGCCACAACTTCTCAAAGAAGCTAGCTACAGGCATTAACGGAACCATTCCAGCAGTTTATGGTTTCGGATTCTACCGAACTGCTGCCCAAAGGCTTAAGACGCAGTTTAACGAGAACAGCAAGAACCCAGCAAAATGGGAATCCTTCCCCGAACTCAACCACAACGAGATTGTAGGCTGGGAAGAAGCAAAAAAATTCGCAAAGTGCTTCTCCGTAATCTTCATCCGCGACTCTGAAGAACCGGCTGAAATATATCAAAGAATCGAGGTAACAAAAGGATTAATGAACCGACAAATCAAAAAGCTTTTTGATGTTTACAGCCGTGGAGAGAGTCGTCTAGCAAAGATGACGTCTGTCATTTGCACTGGAGATTTTACGAGCGTGTATTTGGCCATTCTGCGCGGTGTGGATCCGACGCCGGTGAAGACGATAACCCTGTTGAAACAGGAGCTAGAACGAAGTGGCGTAAAGGAAAAAGTATTGCGTGAACTGCAAAGGCTTGCCTTGAAATAGGGAACCTGTTCATTCCTCTTCGGCGGCGAATTGGGCGAACATTTTTTGGGCAGTCTCAAGCGCCACTAGCTGAGGTGGATGCTTAAAACCGTAGCCGCAGACCGGCATTATGGCTCCTTTCATTTTTCTTTCCAGAGCCATTTTCACCGCCCTCAGCACATCAAGCAGAACAGAACCCGCGTTCGGTGCGTCAATAGTTGAGAGTTTCAGATCTATCTGCATCGGCACATTGCAGAAGTGCACTCCCCTTATCCAGAAGTAGCTGTCACGCCTGTTCTGCAGGAAGTCCACGTAATCCGTGGAACCGGCGACAACCGCTGCCGTGTAGGGCAACGCGGCTTCAACTGATTTCGTCTTTATAGCACGTTTAACGTCTCTTGTCCGATCCAACGTATCCAAGGACTCCGTGCCTCCGCCAACATCAAGCTGATAAGTTTCGGTAATATGGACACCGTTCATCGAAAGAAGCTGCAACAAGGTCTTGTGCAAGGTAGTCGCTCCAACTTGGTCAATTAAGTCATCTCCAACAACCGGCAATTCAGCCTCCTCGAATTTTCGAGCCCAAGCGTCGTCGCTGGCGATGAAGCTGGGTGTCGCGTTCACGAAGGCACAGCCCGAAACAAGGGCCTGTTCAGCGTACAATTGCGAAGCCTTCACCGCTCCACTTGGGAGTAGATCAAGGACAATCTCTGCGTTACTTTCCTTCAAAACCATCGCGACGTTTGCTTCGGGGTGACTACTTATTTGGACAACATGCTTGGTGTATTCTCCCAGGCCGTCCAAGACCGGGCCTTTATGCACTATGACATTGGATAGCGGTACGTCAGCCAATTTTGAAACATTGTTGGGCTGCGCAAAAATAGCTTCAGATACATCTTTGCCCACTTTTCGATCGCCTATGTCGAATGCCGCAACGACTTCGATGTCCTTCGGGTGAAAGCCGCCGAGCGCAGGGTTTCGTAGGCCTACGCATTCATTTTCGCTGCAAGTGTTATAGTAGTGTAAGCCTTGAACGAGGGCTGATGCGCAGTTTCCAACACCGACCAATGCGACCTTAATTTTCGGCAAGTCGTGCCACCTTGTTTTGCAGTTCTTATTTGTCGGGTGACTTAAAAAATGCTACGCTAGCGCATGCACAGATTAGGGGTTATCAAGAGCCGAAGCCTGTAAGCTTGGGACGAGCCCTGTGGATTGTTCTAGTAAGCTTAAAGTCTTCGAGACGTTTAGTCTAGAAGAGGCTGAGCAAAATTGACGGATGGAACCAAACCGCTTGATAAGTTCACACTCATAAATGAACTGGCTCGTCGTAGAGGCTTCTTCTGGCAATCCTATGAAATCTACGGGGGTGCAAGCGGCTTCGCAACCTACGGCAATTTGGGTACAAGACTGAAACAGAACATCGAAAGAAAGCTCAGGGAGCTTTTCGTTTACAAGCTCGGAATCATGGAGATAGAGTCTCCCATAATTACTCCTGAAAAGGTTTTCGAGGCTTCCGGCCACATTGACCATTTCAAGGAACCTATGGTTGAATGTTCAAAATGCAAGAAGAGGTTTCGTGCTGACCATTTGCTTCGTGATGTTGCAAAAGTGAGCGAGTCAGAAGCTGAAAAACTAAGCCTGGCTCAACTGAAAGAAACTATTGAAAAGCAGAAGATTCGCTGTCCAGAATGTGGCGGAACCTTCAGCGAACCCAAGTCGTTCTTAACAATGTTCAAAACATCCATAGGTCCTTACTCAGATGCGGTGGGCTACGGGAGGCCCGAAGCTGCACAGGGCATATTTGTAGAGTTCAGACGGCTCTATGAAATGGCGCGGGAAAAGCTTCCCTTCGGCGCAATGCAGATAGGCCGAGCCTTGAGGAACGAGATTTCACCAAGGCAAGGCTTAGTGCGATTGAGAGAATTCACCATCGGTGACCTGGAATTCTTCTTCGACCCGGAAGAGCCAGACTGCTACCTACTTAGCAACGTGGAAAATGAAACATTTAGACTCCTTCTGGCAAGGGACAGAACGAAGGGCTCAGAGGAACCCACCGAGGTGACTGTGAAACAAGCATTGAAAAAGGACTACATCAAGTCTGAGTGGCAGGCAGTTTTTATGGCGCTGGAAAAGAAATTGCTTGTCGACCTGGGTGTCCCAGCTGAAAAACAGCGTTTCATCGAAAAGCATTCGTGGGAAAGAGCTCACTACTCATCACAAACCTTCGACCAAGAGGTTCTCGTTGAACGATGGGGTTGGCTCGAAGTAAACGCGTGCGCCTGCCGAACAGACTACGACCTAAAACGACACTCGGAATTCAGCGGTCAAGACATGTATGTCTTCAAAGAATACGAGAAGCCCATTGAGAAAGAGCAAATCGCCATTAAACCTGTTATGGCCAAGTTGGGACCTGCCTTCAAGAAGGAAGCTGCAAGGGTCGCTGAAATGCTTTCCAAGACAAACCCAGAAGAGCTAGAAACGGCTTTGAAGAAGAACGGTTACTTCATGCTTGACAAGTACAGAATTCTACCAGAACACGTAGATATTAAACATGAGAAAATCATTGAAAGCGGAAGACGCTTCATACCCTACGTCATCGAACCAACCTTCGGCTCTGACCGACTTTTCTACGTGGCTTTCGAATACGCTCATCGAATCAAAGATGACAGAACATTGCTAAGCTTTCCAAGGGATGTTGCCCCCATACAAATTGGCATATACCCACTGGTAGGCAAGGACGGACTGCCCGAAAAAGCATTGGAAGTACACAGAATGTTGCTCAACGAAGGTTTCGTGGCTGAATATGATGATGCGGGCTCTATTGGCAGACGATATGCGCGTGCAGACGAGATCGGCATTCCCCTGGGCATGACAGTTGATTACGATACTCTCAATGATGAAACTGTCACAATCCGCGACCGAGACACTTGGAAGCAAGTTAGAAACCGAATCGAGAAATTACCAGATCTTCTGCACAGATATTTCCGATGGAGACTAGACTTTGAAGAGCTGGGCACTCCAATTTAAACGCTGAAGCTTTCGTTACCTTTTTTAACACTTAGACATATCTAAAGGCAGGGAAAACAGCCCTTTTTGCGGGCGGGAAAACCTTTGGTGCTTCCAGCAGAAACTGAAGAACGCGTGAAACGGAGGGCGTTAAACGTTTGCCAAGACCACCTACGGAAAGTCTTAGACCTGACCAGAAAAGTCCCTCAGATGATAGATTACTTCATGAAGAACGACAAAGACAGGGCAGCACAGCTTTTCAATGAAGTCACAGGTGGCGAAGCTGAAGTGGACAAGGCTAGAAGATTGGTTTCACAAGAACTCGCCGAAATAGGAGCAATCCTGCTCAGCAGAGAGGATTTCCTAAGGTTCACAAACCTGACAAGCGAAATCGCAGATTTTTCCGAAGGCATAGCTTTCAGACTTGTCGAGATCATGCAGCACAACTGGAACGTGCCGATGGACATAAAGAAAGATCTGCTCAGACTCTCGGAGGCCGTTTTTGAAACGGTGCTCAAGCTTAGAGAGATGGCGATGGCTCTTAACTATGGGTCAACCAAGACCATGGAAAAGGCCAAAGAAGTGGAGATTGCCGAACACAATGTTGATGCCATCTACCGGGAACTCGAGATAAAACTTCTCGGCAGCAAAATGGATTTTCCAGCCTTGATACTGCTAAGGGATGTTCTGCAACTGTTGGAGGATTCAGCTGACAAAGCCGAAGACGCTGCTGATGCTGCGCGAATTCTTTCGTTTATGATGTAAAAGGCGAAAAAGACGGTGCTCAAGAAGATCGGCGTGGAACTAATTGAAAACTTCTTGGTAGTGTGGAACCCGGAAGAAGGCTCAGAACTTTACAAGAAAGGTTTCTACGGAAAACCCCTTGGAATCGCAAAACCTAAGATCCCAGAGTTCAACGTTCCACTAATTCTGGACTTGATGGAAGGCCTTTATCTTGTCAAAAAAGAGAACATAACTGTATACGAAAGAAACCCGAGAAAGAAGGTAAGCCTCAAGAAACTCCGCCAAACGGCCACGCAACTTTACGAGGAGTTTGAAGAAAAATATGCTGTCTACCAAGATCTGCGCGACAACGGCCTTGTCGTAACGCCTGGAATAAAGTTCGGATGCGACTTTGCCGTTTACAAACATGGACCAGGTGTGGAACACGCTCCTTACATGGTCTCCGTTAAGCTGGCCGACTCTCAGATGACGGCCACAGAAATTGTTAAAGCTGGAAGACTGGCAACAACTGTCCGAAAGAGATTCATTATTGCAGTACCTGACCTAGAGAAGGACAGAATAAGATATTTCATCTTCAAATGGTTCAAGGCGTGAATATTCAATTAATACAGAATAATATCAAGAGATAAACATGGTGGAATCGGACGCGCTTCCTTGAGTTCAAAAACAGTCTGATTGAAGTCTGATGGAATGCTTACGGAATACGAGTGATTCTAGCTACGTCGCAGACCGCGACTATTGTTTGGATGCAATGATTTCGCAGAGTTCTTGTTCCAGAGTATGTTGCTGCGCTGGTTTTTCATCTATTCTGCCGATTTCTGTCCCCTCTCTGTCGGCTATGATGATCAGCGGAAGCTTGTCAACGTTGAATGTTTCCACTTCTAGCGGCGAAGGCGGGATTCGCCATTTCCGCCCTTGACCCAACGGATCTTTCTTTAAACCTCCGAAGACTCTGACCTCCAGTCCTGAAGCCTCATTTACCAGAGCCAAAACGGGGATGTTTACAGCGCAATCCTTGCACCATCCGACTGAAAAGACAATGATCATGTATTTGCCGGCAGACTCTCTGAGCCGAATCATAGCTTCTTGATCGGGCTGATACGCCTGTCTGCGCTTCAAGAATTTCTCTCTGAAAGGTTCTTCCAGACTGTTCATGTAATCAGCTACTGAAACCGTTTTCCTTCTGATTTTTGATAGGTCGAGAAGCATTTTAGGCCTACACCCTCAGGAACATTACCCTTACTCGAAAAATGAGTGCAATGTTGGCAGTTCGCTCAAGGTTGTTACCGCACGCTCACTGGATTTAGCCAAGCATTAGCGTTTGGTTGGCAAATTCTCCTCTTACGTACTGATGCGGATAGATTTTTGTCCCTTCCAGAATGCAACCTTCTGCTATCGTCACGTCGTCGGCTATGACTGAAGTAGAACCTATTCTCGTGGGTTTTTTCGCGGTTGAGTGGACGGTTACATGTCGCCCTATGATGCTCTCTTTTATCTCAGCTTTGTCTCCTATTATGACTCTGTCCATGATTGCCGAATTCTCTATTTCCACGTTCTTGCCGACTTGTGTGTAGTTGTCTATGCATGAGTTGACTATTCTTACTCCGTCCCCTATTTTGCAGTGTCTTCCAATAAGGACTGAACCTTTAATCTCTATCTTTCTCTGCTTGATCTTCCTGATGATTTCCTTCCTTCTTTTCATCGACTCCGTGCTTTCTCCTTGTACCCACATTCGTTTTTCCTCATCTATTCTTCCACCGAAATCGGTGAGCGAGGAAAAGCGTCCGTCAAGCATGTCATGCATGGCTTCCAAATAGCGCCGTGGAGTTCCAACGTCGTACCAGCTTCCCTCCAAGGTGAAGCCGTAAACGGGTCTACCGCTGCTTATCAGGTAGGGGATGAAGTCGAAGCCGAAGTCTAGGCGATGCCTCTCTTTGATTAACTGTTTGACTCCTTTTTCCTTGAATATTCTCCTTATCTCCGGAGAAAACATGTAAAGTCCGGTGTTGGCAAGATCTGAGGGAGCCTCTTTAGGCGTGGGTTTTTCAACAAACCTAGAAATTTGCATGTTCCCGTTTATGTCAGCTATTCCGTAGCCTTCAACATTATCAACTCTCCTCAACGCTATAGTCATCAGGGCACCTTTCTTTTCATGAAACTTCACGAGTTCCTTCACGTTTACATCAAAAATGTTGTCGCCTTGAACGGCAAAAACGGGATCCCTGACATTGTAGTACTCCATGTTGATCATAGCAGAGCTTGCGCTACCAAAATCATCCACGTTCGGCTGATATTTTATGTGAACACGCGGTGTTATGCCATATCTAGCAGAAAACCCGTAACCCGACTCAAAATAATCATGCAGATCCCTGTAGTTAGTGTAGCCCTTAACACCGAAGATGAAGTTCCTAATGCCCTGGCGCGCAAGGGGCAACAATGAAAAATCTATCAGTGGCCTATTTAATAGGCGCAAGCACGCCTTGCTGGTCTCCGCTGTGAGCGGTAGCAGACGAGTGGCTTTCCCACCGACTGGGATTATTACTCTCAATCTGTCCAACGCATAATTGTTGCGCAAGGCACAATCACCAACAAGCTTTTAATGGATTATCCACGTGAAAACGTATTAAACTTTCGAATTCGCACGCGAATTTTATAACCCACTCTACTGAAAACCTTAAGAGTCGAGGCAAGGTTTGAACGATTATGAGCGAACTTGGCGGCTACGTGCGCTTGACCCGCCCTATAAACTGCGTGATGATGGCCACTGCCGTCATTGTCGGCGCAACGCTTGCCAACCCAAACATCGGAAACAATTCTTGGCCAAGCCTCATCTACGGCTTTTTCACCGGTTTCATGCTGACTGCTGCCTCAATGACCATCAACGATTACTACGACCGGCATATCGACGCTACAAATGAACCAAACCGTCCAATCCCAAGTGGCCTAATCAAACCCAGAGATGCCTTAATATTCGCGGCAATTCTCTCAATGTTAGGTTTTGTCGCTGCCTACTTGACGAATACGCCCTGTCTCGTAACTGCTATAATCGCTTGGACAGTCTTTGCTGCTTACACTACCGTTGGAAAAAAAAGCGGCCTGCCGGGGAACCTGCTTGTCAGCACATGTGTGGCAATACCCTTCATTTACGGAATGGCAATTGTTGCCGAGGTTAAATTGAACGTTCTCCTTTTTGCCTCCATGGCTTTTCTCTCAAACACTGGAAGAGAAATAACCAAGGGGATTGTAGATGTTAAAGGAGACGCGACAGCGAATGTCAAGACGCTAGCTGTACGCTACGGAGAAAAAAAGGCGGCGATAGCGGCTGCATCATTTTACGTTTTTTCGATTCTGTTGAGCCTGATACCTTGGCTTTTGAACCTTGTGTCTTTCTGGTTTGTTCCCATAGTGCTCATATTCGACATTGGGCTTGCAGCATTGTCGTTTCTGCTGCTCAAGGATTATTCAAGGGAGAATGCTAGAAGGATCAAGAATAACGTGCTTCTATGGTTCATCATTGGACTGCTAGCGTTTATCATCGGCGCGATAAGGTGAAATATTGCTCTTTGAAGAGATCTTTTCAAACGTTTTTCTAATGTTCCTGTACTACGCTTACGTGCTGGTGATAATTGTTGTTTAGCGCTCTCTCTAATTTCAACAGGCGAGTGGAGGATAACAAATGGAAACAAGCCGATGAAAGACATCGAAATAGAAATTGCGGAGACTCTTGAACTACCGTTCTAATGATTGGAATTATAAGTGTCGCTGGGTTAGTATTAGGATGGAGAGGAATGTTGTTCTTTGAATGTTGAAGATGAGGCTGTTTTTGAGTACGCGCTTCGGGGCAAAGATTGGAACGTGTATTGGCTTCTTCTGAAAAATGGTCGTTCAATGAGCGTTCGCGAAGTCCAGAAAACGTTACGATTCAGCAGTCCTAGCGTGGCACAGCATCATCTTGAACAATTGCGACAGCTGGGACTGGTTAAGAAGGATGATGTTGGAGGGAATTATTCGTTGACGAGCGAAGTCAAGATTGGGGTGCTTCGGCATTTTGTCAAGTTGGGGAGGCTCTTGTTTCCGAGGTACTTCTTCTACGCGCTTTTCTCAACCAGTTTCTACTTGATTTACGTGCTAGTGTTGATGCAGGGGTTCACGCGGGAGAACCTGTTCATTCTCATGTTTGGAGCGATTGTTTCGGCAATCTTCTGGTTTGAAGCCCTCCGCATATGGTCTTTGAAACCGTACTAGCTTCTAGAAAATGCTGTACCAAGGCTTAGGATAAGATTCAAAGAAGGGATAGGATAACAGTAGTGATTCAAGATATGCGCGCCGCATCCCTAGCTTGACTCGATGTTAACGGTAACTGACGTTTCCACGAAGTGCTCCCTCAGCTTCTCCTCAATCTGCGACGCTAACCTGTGCGCTTCTTCGAGTGAGATGTGCTTGGTGAAACTGCAGTCAATGTTTATGTAACGTTTCCTTCTTGCGACGTAGGTCACTATTCCCTTGACGTGAAAGTCTTGTCGATAGCTTTCGGCCATACTGTGAATTATGCTCCTGATTTCCTCCTCGTTGACCGAATAGCCCTTTCGGGTCTTCGAACTGAAAGGTTCCATGTGGACAGCCACATCTTCAACTTCCGGTATTCTTTCTTCAATTCTGGTCTCGATATTCTGAGCCATCTTATGGGCGGCTTCAACTGAGATTTTCGGATCCACGTTGGCGTGCAAAGTTATGTACAGCTTACCATCCGCGTGTGCAGTGCTGATTTCATGCACTTCTCTTACACCTTGAACACCTGTTGCAAGTTTCTCCACGAGTTTTTCGGTCGGCATTTCCGGCTTGCACGGCTCGGTGTGGATAGCAACGTCGCAGTTGCCCAACACATTCCTGATGTTCGTTTCTATTTTGGAGGCCAGTTCATGAGACTCTTCAAGGTTCAGATAGTCCGGCACTTGAACGGTTGCTCTTACAAAGGCTTTTTCTCCTGCTTTTCTGATTTTCAAGGCTTCAAGCTTGCACACTCCTTCTGTTCCGACTATTTCATGCCTGACGTTGTCAGCCACATCTTTTGATACCGTGTCCGTCAGCTCCAATCCACTGCTCCACACAAGCTTCACACTGAGATAAGTTAGCAGCACCCCAAGAACCATCGAAGAAAGGGAATCTCCATAATAGAATCCAAGAGTCGCCAACCCGAATCCCAGAAGAGCTATCACTGTTGAACTCAAATCTGCAATAGCATGATAGAATCCGACTCTCATCATTGCACTTTCACTCTTGCGCGCTTTCACGAGCGTTCCTACTCTGAAAAAGTCTATGCAGAAAGTATAGCCAATAGCTATGAAGCCTGCGTATTCTAGTCCAAAGTTGATGCTTTGACCCCGCAAAATCTTCAGGACAGCCTCATAAATTATCAGCAATGCCACAACCACGAGTGAAAGCCCTCCTACGAAGCCGCCTATCGGTTCAAATTTCTCGTGCCCATACATGTGTTCCTCATCAGGAGGCTTCGCAGATGCACGCATGGCCAAGAAGAGGACGATGGTGGTCAAAGCGTCAAGCAATGCGTGCAAGCCATCGCCCACAATGGCAAGACTGTTCACTGCTAATCCAACGATTATTTCCACGAAAACTACACTTGCTATCGCAACTGCTGAGTGCTTGAGCGTCCTTAGCTTGTAGCCACTTTCCAATATTCCTAACACTACTCGCCCTTTAATTTCAGATAGGGAGATTTAAGAATTATGGGCTTTCCACAGCCCTGCAGCTCAGAACTTACATCGGTGGTTTCCCATGGCATCTGGACAATGGAAATAATCTCAGGTCTCCGCAGGCTTTGCGCCTTTATCAGAGGAAATTTCCTGATTCTAATAATAACTTGGACTCTAATGAACTTCACCGGACGCGCGCTAATTAACAAACAGCGGAAAAACATGGACTTTTGTAACAAAAAAGTGTAACAAGTGTGTAACAAGTCGGATTTTTCTGGTTTTTCCAAAAGACAATATCTTTTTGAGAACTTTTCACTCAATTGTGACTGTGACCAGTTCTCTGTGAATTGAGCTTCTTTCCATGAACAAAGCATGACTAATTCTGTGAATTGTGTTGACTTGCGTGCGCGCTTTGCCTTTTGTCTATCAGTTTATTTTAGCGGATGATTTCCCCGAGTTAGATAGAGTAGAATGATGCCTCCTGCGGCTGAAAGGATGGCTGCATATGTAAAAGCCATTAGGGGTGATACGAGAGCCCAGAGTACCCCAACTACTGCACTAGAGGCAAAGTCGCCAACGCCGTTAACCGTCTGCAGTACGCCAAAACCAGTTCCCCTAGACTCAGTTGGCAGTAAATCGGCTGCTGCAGTTCCTTCAATAGTATCCGTGATTGCCGTGAAAAAGCCTGCCAAGAAAAAGATCGGGACCAAAAACAAAAAGTCAGCCGTGAGAAAAGCCGTACCCAGACAGGTTACAGCCGAGACAAAATAGCCAATTGCAAGAATTCTCCTTCTGCCGACTCTATCGCTCAATGCGCCTATGGGAAACGAAGAAGCTGCGTAGGCAACATTCAGTAAAGTGTACAATCCCACAGCAATGGCCGAAGCCTCTAGCGAGCCTACACTTGGAGCCAGAACCTGTTGCGCTCTCAAAGTGAATAGACTGTTGGCGAAATTTCCTAGCCCAAAAACACCTACGCCAACAAGGAAGAGCTTAAACGACCTGGGAAGCGTCTTGATCGACGTGACAAATCCTTTGTCCTTCACCACAAGGCCGCCATGTGCCGAGACAATCGGAGTGTCTGGCGATGGTTTTTTTCGGACTTCACGTACAAAGAAAAGGACTATTAGCAACGCTGCTAAACCGGGGATTGCCGATATTGCAATTATCTGGCGGTAATTTAGAAAAGTTAGAAAGAACAGGGCTAAGGCGGGTCCGATAGTGGCGCCTAATGTGTCCATGGTTCTATGGAAACCGAACGCTTTTCCTCTGGCTTCTGAAGAAACGGAATCCGCCAGTAAAGCATCTCTGGGTGGCCCCCTGGATCCTCTTCCAGTCCAAGCACTAATTCTTAAGACGAGCACTTGAGACCACGAGGTAGCTAATGCTATCAGAGGTGTGAATATGCCTGTTAGAGCGTAGCCAATGTTTAGCAGAGGCTTTCTTCGTCCAATTTTGTCACTCACATATCCCGAGAAAGACTTTACGAGGCTTGACGAAACGTCGGAAAACCCTTCGATCAGACCCAAAATCTCAGGTCCTGCCCCGAGTGTTGCGAGGAAGAAGGGGAGAACCGCTGTGACCATTTCATGGCTCGCATCGCCGAACAAACTAGTAAATCCCATTGCGGCAACGTTTCTGTTCAGCCACTTTCGAGAGTTTTTACCACTCGCTGATTCCTCACTCATGTTTCATTGAACCTCCTTATTTCGAACGTTGATCGCTGTTCCCCTTTAGTCAGGATAGCCATGCGGACCAATGCCGTATTTTTTGCTATGTCTCTTTGAGATATCACTTCTCAGCCTTCCTCCATGTTCATCTTTTTCGGTTGACCTGTTTTTCGAAAGCAATACTTGTTTGGAAGCCATCAATTTTCTCTTTTGTCCACTTGTTCTCAGGTGAATCGACTAAGCCTTTTTCATACAAGACCCTTCGTAGAGACCCATTTTCTGAAACGAGAAACGGAAGCCCTTGTGCCCGAGACTTGTTATACACAAAGTTTTCATAGGTCTTGAATTTTATGATTGCAGATTTTGAGTTTACTTCTGAAGACGGGTCGAGTCTTTCTATCTCCAGTCTTTCAAGCTCCAAATCCGATTCTTCCACGAGACCGTATTCCAATATCTTTCGCACGTCAAATTTCGGGTGAAGCCCGTATTCCTTCACGAATTTCTTCAACGCCTCTTGGAAGCTTCTCGGAACCTTAAGCTTGAGGTGTATGGGTATGCCTAACAGTTCCGTTATAACGTCGCCCAAGAACTGGCTTCTTCTTGTTCCTTCGTCACGCTTCAATTCGTATTCCCTTGCTTTTGCACTGATGTGCATTCAGTATTTGTCTAAGTGTCTGATTTTCTTCCTCAAGCTGTCTCAATGCCCTACTGTCATTTTCATATTCTTCTGCCAGCTTCTTGAGAAGCACATAGTCTTGCTTCATTTCTTTGTAATAGACAGCCCTGAAAAATCTCATGCCTCTCTCTGTTGCCTTGACGAAACCTGTTGACAGGACAAAGCTGTTTTTTCTGCAATATTCAACAAGCTTTTCATGTGTGATTCTGTCCAGGAAAACATCCAAGATAACCTGATTCGTCTCTGGCGCGTGTACCTGCGCATTGGAATCTGGACCTTGAACAAAGGTGTAACCTCCCTCATCATCCTGTCGATTCACAATATACTCCACAATCCGTCTGCCCAATGACCAGTCTGCGGTCTGTCGTATGTTCAGAATTACTTTAGTTGTGTTCTTTGAAGCGAACCGCCCTGCTTCACGCAACCTAACACCCATTAATTGACGTTGAATGTTGGTAGAAGCTATCAGCCCCTGCATCCTTTGAAGCAAAGGCGGTTATGGCGAGCTTCACCGCCAGGTTTTTCTCCTATACTGGTTACTCAGCTTTAAAATTTTTTTCACAACGCGAGCACGCGAGAATATGGCAAGTTTGGAAAACGCGGTCATGTTCACCTTCAATGGCGAAGAAACCACTGTCGCTCCCAAGATACACTTGACGTTCATGAAGCGCGAGCTAGGACCTGGCATTCGCGCTAACAGGACATCTCGCGCGCGCGGACTATGGGGGGTCTGACTCGACCCTCCCAGAATCCCAGTCTTTCGGAAAAACCAGATCTTCACCTCATCGAGCAAGAAGGCTACTGCGAGGACGGCTCCGAGGGTACCGACCAAAAAGACAGCGGGAACGGCAGCCATCATAATGCCCCAGAAGGCGAGTCCGGACACTGCGATTACATCGCCAATGGTGGCCGCCACGACGTATCGACTGGGTGCGAACGACCAGAAATGATCTCGCACGCGGGTCATGTAAATCGT